>OQWA01000137.1_pt1 | contig 18069 bp, 17 predicted proteins | sample 1691581 | NCBI WGS metagenome assembly OQWA01 (sample SAMN03418264, study PRJEB22391) | human gut metagenome | biome: human-gut; feature: organic feature; material: feces | host: Homo sapiens | place: Tanzania | collected 2013-01
GGGCGCAAAGGAAATGTAAGCAGTAGCTAAATGTATTGACAGTTCACATTCATAGCCGGAATATCCCGCTTGCGGAGCATAGCTTTTTTTGACCGCAAAGCATTAGGCGGGTTACAGTAAATAAAAATGGACACGGCGATACCTCCCCGTTTTGCTTTTTTCAACTTTTTTCTGAAAAGCGCACTCAAGAGCCATCTCCCGAACGGGTACGGAGCGAAAGGGGCAGAGAGGACAAGCCCTTAACTCCCGTCCTCTACTCCACGCGGGAAGGAGGTGAACTCTATGGAGCTATCTTCTTCCGACAAGGAAAGAATACAACATCAGTACGACGCATTGGCAAAGAAAACGTTGGTAGGCGAAGCAAAAAGCTACCGCCGCACCCTTGCGAAACGCGCAGCACGCGAAGTAACTTTTTCGGATTTGAGCGAAAGTGAACTTGCGCAGCTTTTCACAACGGACGAATATGAAAGTGATTATTTCCGTTTTCAAGTGTCCGGCTTTGATGTACTCGTCAAAAATGAACTGCTTGCCGAAGCCCTTAACGCTTTGCCCGAAAGGAAACGCGATATTGTTCTCTTGTCCTACTTCTTGGATATGAGCGACGCGGAAATTGGCGAACTGCTGAATGTTGTACGCACGACGGTTTTCCGGCACAGGAAGTCCGCTCTTGCGAAAATCAAACAGTATTTGGAGGGAAAAGCAGATGATGAACACCGTTAGGAAATCTAAAAATCTTTTGCCGTTCCCTGTCATTTCGGCTGCGGCAAACGGCGATACCGAAGCAATGTGCGCTATTCTCAAACATTATGAGGGTTCAACGCTTATGACGGGAACGTCAAGTTTTTTTCTGAGAACGTTTATGGAGGCACTCGTTGCCGTGTTGCAGGCGATAACAAGCGCTTTAACGCCCAATTGCAGCAGAAAATCAGCGGAATTCTCGGTCAGGGCAAGAATCTCTTCCTCTGTTCTGTCGCCGTAGGGAGCGTTAAGGTTGTCCCCGTAGTATATAAAATTTTCCGTCGGTAAAAGCATCCTTGCGTCACGCAGCAGACTCACGCCGCCCATGCCCGAATCAAAAATGCCGATTGGTCTTGCATCCATGCAATTATACGCTTTCGTTGTTTATAATGTTGTTTTTATAAGTTCAGCGAAAACTCGCTGTTCCTCATCCGCAAGGGAAAGGAAAATTGCAGCGGCAAGCATGTCCGCCGCGCCGCCGCAGCTTATGCCGCGCCGAATAAGCTCATCGTCAAAATCAAGAAGCTCCGCCTCCGTCAGCATTGTTCGCTTTGAAAGCAGGAACGCGGCACGCTGTTTAACAAACCGTGCGCCCACATCGCCGCCGCGCTTGAGCGCGTTGTTATCCTCCAGCTCGGCCATGATGCCCAGAAGAGCAAATGCCCACGAATCGACAGAACCCTGTCCGTTTGATTCGATATTATACTCTTCATGCAGGGATTTTGCAACAATTGCAAGCGGAAACCCCGCTTTTGCCTGCTCGATCGCGCCGCCGACGCCGTATTTGCGCCGCACAATTGCGCCGTTGGAACCCGAATTGCGTTCGTAATCAAATGCTTCGGCAAGTTTTCCCGCAAGCTTTGCAATGCGCTCGCCGGCATTTTCCCGCAAAGGCAAATGCCCTTCCGCACCCGCTGCCGAAAGCGCAGCCGCACACACCGAAAGCCCGATAGAGAATATCGCACCGCGATGTGTATTTACCCCGCCGGTTGTCTCGAGCATTGCTTTTTCGGCAAGGATGCCTGTTTGCTTCAGGCGGGATACCGCATCGTTCGGAAGAATGCTTCCGCCGAATGCTGCACCGCCGGAAAAATCGCCGGAGAACCCGGAAGCCGCAGTGCAAACGGCGTCAAGCGCAATTTTTGCCATCTGCGCAAAAAAAGGTTGGACAGCTTCCGTGCTGAGCTCAAACAGTGCGGCATCCATATCATCGTTTGCGCCGCTGTTGTTTTCGTCAACAAGTCCGGGTTTCGGCGTTGTGTGAACCTCGCGGATAAGTGCCTGCGCCGCAAGTTCGGAATAATGCTGCGCTGCCGCCTTTTTCAGAAGTTCCGCTGTCGCTTTTCGGAGCTCCTCCGCCGAATGCGTTCTGCTGCGCGCACATGCCGCAGCGGGCTGTCCGCAGATTAAGCATTTTCGCGGCACATTGCGGGAGAGCTTCAGCCCGTCCGTGCCGATGACATCGATATCAAACAGCCGCCCTTCGGGAAATTCCTTTTCAATGCTTTCCGCTTGTTTTTTCAGGCTTTCTGCCGCCGCGTCAACCGCAAGCATCGCTTCGATTCCGGTTTTTTCGTTCGTGAAGGCGAACCCGCGTATTTTGCCCTTAAAACTGTTTGCGGCGGCGTTCAGCGCGCGGAAGAACGCCCAATCGATGAGCGCACCGCGCTTGACGGGGCCGGCAATATTCATGTTTATGCAAACAAGGGGCAGCCCGCAGCGGGCAAGCATGTCTTGCTGCTCCGCCGCACGCTTTTCGCGCCGTTCCGCCATTTCAAAAACGCCGACATTGTTCATTTGATTCTCTCTGCTCATTGCTGCTCACTGATTGCTTTGGCCTGCATCGAAGTTGCCGACAACGGTGCTTGAACCGTCTTTAAATGTGATAAGCGTGAACCTTTCGCCCGCAGAAACGGCTGCAACATTGTGAAAACCGGAAACATTGCATTCGCCGAAAGTGTTGCTGCCGCAGGCAACAAGTGTTCCGTCGCTCTTAAGCCCGACGGTGTGATATGCACCGGCTGCAATCATTGTCAAATCTTCCCATTCGGAAACATTGCACTGCCCGGAGTTGTTCGCACCGCACGCAAGCGCGGTTCCGTCGCTTTTAAGACCCACGGCGTGCATATAACCCGCGCTGACGGCGGCGACGCCGCGCCATTCGGAAACATTGCATTGCCCGCTGCTGTTATCACCAATCGCAATGACGCGTCCGGAGCTCAGAACGCCGTAGCTCGTGTTGTTTCCGGCTGCAATGTAAACAACACCCGCCCAAGTTTCCGTTATGCGCTGCCCGTAATAGTTCCAGCCGCAGCCGACAACCGTTCCGTCGCTTCGCAGCCCGAGCGAGTGGTTCAGTCCGCAGGCGACCTGAACGATATTGGTCCACGAACCAACGCCGGTGCGGTCATAGGAAGATTTTCCGGCAGCCGCAACGGTGCCGTTCGCCCGCAGCCCGAGAATGAAGTTTTCCCTTCCGACAGCGATCGAACGTATCCCGCTCCACGAGACCGTTTCGCCCTTCCAGCCGGAACCCGGGAGTGAAACGGTTCCGTCAAGATTCCGCAGCGCATAAAAATCCTTGCCGCCCGCCGCAGGGGTGCTTTGCAGCATCTTCAGGATTTCCGCAATCATATCCGCTGATTGTTCATAGTCTTCGGACACGGAATTGAGCAGAGTCAAAGCTTCGAGATAATTTTTCTTTTGATACGCTTCAACCGCCTTTTCGTATCGCGCCGCATCACGCTCGGCAATAACTTCATCCGGCGAAAAACCGTCGCTCATTGAATAGCATTCGGTTGCAATCTCGTATTTGCCCGCTTCCATTGCCCGCTGCCCCGCGCTTTCCCACGCGGAATTTATCTTTTGCAGCATGTCGGCAAGCGCATCGTCCGAACAATTGTTTTTTGCGCCGTTGAAACACTTGTATGCCGATTCAATTTCGAAATTTTGAAGGAGGTTTTCACCCTGAGTTATATAAATTCGGCATATGTTTGACTTTGATTCATCGGAACAGAGCGAAAAGCAGCGCATTGCCTGCGGCATTTCGCCCGCGCTCAGAAAACTTTCCGCCGCTGCAATGCGAACTTCATCGGTTCGCGCCGCAAAACCTGCTTTGTCCGTTATGCTGTCAAAGCAGATTTCCGCACGGTTGTATTCGCCCGCCGCATACGCATTTTTCCCCAGTTCAAAAAAACATTCGTCCTGCCTGAGCTGCTCCGCTTCGGGCATTCCCGCGCTTTTGAAACAGGCATATGCCGTTTCGGCATCTCCGCGTGCAAGCGCAGCTTCACCGGCAGAACACCACGCATCAGCCGCTTTCTGCGCCGAATCACGCTTCCCGCCCAATGCGGAAAACTGCATCGCCGCACGCAAATAATCTCCGCTTTCATAAAGGGACTGTGCCTCGTTGTATTTCACAACGGGTTCAACAAACCGCGGATAAGCAAACAACACAAATGCACCCGCCGCTGCGATGAGCAAAACGGCAATGCACAGTATGTTTCGGATTTTTTTCAGGTTCATATAAAAAATACCGCCCTTTTCATTGGTTTGGAACGGGAAGACGAAAATCGGAAACCGCGGGTTCGGTATCGGCGGCCGAAACGTGCATTCGGGCAGAATTTCTGACTTATGACTTCCGATGACTTCTGATTTCCGGCTCCTAATTCTCGGCTCTTATGTATTCCATGGTTGTTTCCGGCACGATTTTCGACACAAGCTCCAAATTGCCCTCGGCCATTGCCTTTCGAACAAGGCTTGCGCTGATTCCGCCGATTCGGGGTATTTCAATGACTTCGACTCCGTATTTCGGCAAAATCTGTTTCATGCGTTCGTTATATGCGCGTGTCACGGCGCAAAACGGTTCCGTGCCGACAAAACGCTTTGTTATTCCGAGAGCGGGAGCAATTGCGGAGCCGAAAAGCGTCAGATCAAGATCGGCATTGATGCGCCCGGCATCGGCTTTGTCTTTTATAAAGTACGTCGGGAAGGTTGAGTGCGAAATGATATAGTCCCCGCTCCGGTGCAGGAGAAGATTCTTTATGTGTTTAGTGCCTTTTTTGACAAGTTCGAACCTTGCTTCGGCGGAGAATTCCGCATTTTCCGCGCTGTTTTCGCTGAGAATGAAAACGTGAAGGGAATCAACCTGCGCCGCCGCCGTTTCCATCAGATATTTGTGTCCGAGGGTGAAGGGGTTGCAGTTGGCAACGATCGCACCCTGAACCCCCCGCCCTTTTTCAAGTGAGTCAAGGTAGTTCTTCAACCCGCTTCGGCTGTTTTCCATATAAATCGCGCCGTCGGTCGCTGCAAGGCGGAAAAAGCCAAGGCTGCGGAACAGGTATTCGTTCTGCGGCTTTGTGAAAAGGAAGAGTTTTCGCCGTCCGCATGTGTATGCATGGCGCACAAGTTCGGAAACTATGCTTGCCGCGCCCCCTTCGCCCTGCATGGCTTCGGACACGGCAATGTATTTCAGCACGCTGCCGCAGAGTGAGCCGGTGCCGACTACGGCATCGGTCTCATCGTCAAGAAGCAGCACGGTGTATTCGGCTCCGCCTTCATAGGTAAGCCCTGCGGCAGAAAGAAATTCACAAAGGCTTTCAAGCCTTGTTCCGCTTATGTTCGGTATTGTCATCATCGAAAAACTCACGGTAATGCTCCTTTCCGCCGCCCGGATAATGTTTTGAAAACCAAATGCGCAATGCGCTTATTCCGTAAATTTATAATCGGTGCTGTTTGCCGCACGGTAAGCCGCTGCCTGCGTGCGCGCTTCAACGGTGCAATCCAATGCGCCCTTGTCAACTGCGCTTACGTATGCGCTTTCAACGCCCATTGCGGCAAGAGTTTCACGGATGACCTGCTCGATCCTGTCGCCGTATTGCTGTTTAACATCGCTCTCGAGCGACAGTTCGATTCCGCTCGTTTCCTTCGGTTCGATTCGAACGATAATATCGCTTGATTCCATCGTTCCCGCAACACCTGTTGTGATAATTTTCATAATTATTGCCGTGGCTTTTGCAAAGGCAAAAGCTTCCTTTCGTTTTCTTTTCGGTTGATTGTCTTTATTCTGAATGCCCGAATTTCGGTCATGACTTAATCGAGTTGAATTTGCCCGCAAGGCTGCTCAGTTTTGCTGCAAGGCTGTCATCCTCGGCCGCTGCCGCAGGCTGCCCGTCGGCCGTGTCTGCGCCGCTTTGGAATCCGCCGGATTCCTTGGAGAAATTGTGCCCGTGGCGGTAAAGCCGCCTGTTGTCAAGCGCCCACTGCCTGTCCGTGAATTCTCCGGTGTTCACAGCCGAAAGGGCGTCAAACATTTCGAACAGCCGCGCGTCAAGCGTGTCGATTGCGGAAACGATCTCAGCCTCGGGGAACATCGGCATCTGCGGGGAACCGTATTCGGGAACTCCGTGGTGCGAAAGCATGATATGTTCGAGCAGCATTGCGGTTTCCCGCGGGATATTGAGCTTTTTTGCCGCATTGTTTATCATTGCCATGCCCATTGAAATATGTCCGAGAAGCTGCCCCTCCGTTGTGTACGCCGTTGCAAGCCCGACGGTGCCGACTTCAAGCTCCTGTGTTTTTGCAATGTCATGCAAAATGACGCCTGCGTAAACAAGGTCGCTGCAAAGTTCCGGATAAATTGCGCCGTAAACCGAAACGACCTGCTTTGCCGTGTCGAGCATGGTTGAAGTGTGGTACATAAGTCCGCCCCTGTGTGCATGATGCAGCTTCAGCGCGGCGGGATAGTACAGCATACGTTCGCGGTTCTCCGTAAGAAGATACTGCGTGAGCTTTGCAATGTCGGCATCGGCAAAACCACCCGCAAATTCGAACAGGTTGTCAAATATTTTTTCGCCGTCTATCGGTGCGGAAGCAACGATTGAGGACATATCAACATGATCGGCTTCCGTTATGTGGCGGATTCGGTCGATTTTGAGCTGTTCCGTGTCTTTATACAGGTTTATTGTTCCGCGAACCTTGATGACCTCTCCGGCGGAATACATTCCGTGGACGGCGCTTTGATAGTCCCAAAGCTTTGCGTTGATTTCCCCGTCCGCATCCGCAAGCATAATATCAAGATATTCCGCACCTTTCACGTTCACCTTAAGCTGAAGGCTTTTAATGAAGCAAAAACCCTCCACTTGGTTTGATGCATGATTGATGACGTTGGACAGCATTCTCATCTTTCCCATTTCAGTGCCTCTTTCGTAGATTATCAGTCGTTGGTTATACAGTCGTTGGTTATATTTGGTAAAATTTCGGTAAGACCGTTAAATTCCGTTCCGCCGTGCGGCGCGGAAAGCTCATTTGGCTCTGTAGGATTTGCATGCGGTTATCCGCATGCTGTTTTCGCTGTCCGCACTTGCAGCCGTAAGCTCGATTTTTCCGGCGTAAGCACCGTTTTCGGTGAGCTGAACCGTAACGACCCGATTGCCCTCATCGTCCGATTCAACGCCGACGATTTCAGCCGCAATGTCAAGGTCTTTGCCGACCATGAAATAATATTTACCGTCACGGTAGTAGAAATTGAGCTTTGTTGACGGGCGGGAAGAACGCGTTCCGAGCTTGACTCCGAAAAGCATTTTTACGATATCGTCAACTTTTTGACCGTCAACGGAGCGATAGCCGCTGTTGTCGGCAGCGGTTGTTTCAAGACTGTCGCCGTAGGCATAAATATAGAAGGCAAATTCCTCAAGCTGACGGAAGGATATTGCGTTATCCTTTGAGTTGTAGTCAAAGTCCAACAAATAGAATGCCCTTGCCGCATCACACAGCACGGTGCGCTGTTCGGCCGTGAATCCGTTTTCATCCGCTTTGTTGTTGTCGTTGTTTTTACAGCCGACAAAAGCAAAGGCTGCAAAAAGAACTGCAAAGAGAATCGCCTGGATCTTGATAATTGTTTTCCTGCCGTTGTTCATAGTATTCCGTTTTTCCTTTTTATGTCATATTGCGGAATCGGCGGCAGCCTTTGCAAACGTCCGTGAATTGCTTCGGCAGCTGTCGATGATTTCCCTGCACCTATTTTATCATATTTGCCGTGCTTTCGCAACTTTTGAAATGTTTGTGCGCTTTCGGTACGTGTTTTGGAGCCGTCGGGACGCGGTTTGCGCCGCGATTTGCAAAACTCGGCAGCAAAAGCGGCAAACAGAGGGAGATGAAAATGGCAGTTCAATATGAAGATAACATTCTGCCGGATTTGAAACCGTTCCTTGATGAGAATCTTCGGCTGACGGCGATTCCCGCAAAAAACAAAAAGAAGCTTTCGGCTCTTTATTACCTTGCGGGAAAAATTGAACCGAACCGTGATTATACCGAACCCGAAATCAATGACATTCTTGATGATTGGACCTGTTTTCACGACCCGGCGACTTTGCGGCGCGAGCTCTTTAACAAAGGACTTGTGGACAGAACGCCCGATTGTTCGCGTTACCGCAAGGCGGAAGCGATTCCGCCGTTTGCCGAGTTTATTGCAAAATTCATATGATTTGATTCCGCTGCCGAACCGAACAGGGAATTATTTCACACGAAGTTTTTTTGAAAGCATACGGATGAACTCATCAACCGCCGCTTTGTTTGCCCTGTAATAAACCCGGTTGCCCTCAAAGGACGAAATAACCAATCCGCATTTTTGCAGCTTGCTCATGTGATGTGAAATCGTGTTCGGTGAAAGCTTCAGTTTTTCCGCAAGCTCAAGCCCGTAAGCCTGTTCGCCGCAAAGCAGCTGCATGATTTTCATTCGGTTTTTGTCCGCAAGAATTCGAAACGCTTCGTCGTAATCCATTTTTTCGATGCCGCGCAGCGGAAGCCTGCCGATGGCACGAACACCGAGCCCGACATAATAAACGGTGCGGGTGCCGTCGGATTCGCCCGTGTGAACGGTGAAACTGTTGCTCCCGATAACGGTCGGGTAAACCCTTCCGTCTTTTGAGGCGGTGTCAACGCCGTTTTCATCCTCAATCACTTCAATTATGTCTGAAATATCGGAGTAATCATGTTCAAAATCCTTCAGCGCATATTCATAAAGCTGCGGGTTTGCTTCAATAAGCCCGACTGCGGAACGCAGAGAGTTGCAAATCAAGCGCACATATTGCTCATAGTGTTGAAGAACGAAAAGAATCTTCCACCGAGAATCGTTTGTGAGCGGCAGACCCTCCAGCACGGAAAGCAGGCCGTTGTAGGAATGGGCTTCCGCAGCGGCATGGATATTGGCCGAAGTCAGGTTCATTGTTATGTTGCTGATTGCCTGCGGCTGTGTCTGCGAGAGCAGCAATTGCTCAGCCTCGTCAATATTTCGTATCTCGCTTCTCAATGCCCTGTCGGTCAGAAGAGCGGCGATGCATGTGTTAAGGCTGTCCGCGCCTTCGATGCACGGAATATCGCCGAAAAGCTCTTCTGCGCATGACGGCATAACAATGTTTTCGTCGAGAAATCTTTCCAACACCATTGCGGGGTGCATTATCGCCTCTGCCTGTTCCGCCGTCACTTCGCGGTTTCGAATGATATTATCGATTTTCTGCCGGATGCAGGTGTTGTTCGCTTTCAAGTAAAAATACTTTATTGCTTCGAGTATTGGATTTATAACAGCAAATGCTTTCATTAATAATTATTCTCCGAAAAATTTTGATCCGCGCCGCATACGCTCCGCGGGGACCGCTCACTGTCCGTCCTTTGTTTTCAACTTTTCCGCAAGACGGCGGATGAATTCATCCACAACTTCTTCGTTTGTTTTGTAATAGACCTTGCAGCCCTCAAGTGTTGAGGTCGTGAGCCCGCTTTTTTGCAGTTTGTTCATGTGGTGCGATACGGTGTTGGGTGAAAGTCCGAGCATGTCGGCAAGCTCCTGCCCGTAGGATTTTCCCGCACTCAGCTGCTGCATTATTTTCATGCGGTTTTTGTCGGCAAGCGTGCGCAGAATCTCGTCGCAGTCGATGGAAAGCCTTTCGCGATAGGGAACATGCATCATCGGACGGACGCCGACGCCGACGTAATATGCCATAAATTCCGAATCGGCGGGGTCGGCAACGGTGAAGAAGTTCCCGTTGCCGATTATCAGCGGATAAACAACGCCCCGGCCTGTTATGAAGTCAATATGAAACCTGCCGCAAATATACTTTAGAATATCGGTAATATCCGCATAATCGCGGCTGAAATTCCGAAGAACATCCGAATAAACCGCGGAATTGTCCGCAATCAGCTTTACGGCGGGGCGGACGGTTTCGCAAATATCGCAGACATATTCGTTGTAATGTTTATAAATCTTTATTATTCGCCAACGGGATTCCTCCGTCAGCGGAAGCTGTTCGAGAAGTTCAAGCAGCCCGTCGAGAGTCGGTTCGAAATCATTCAGCGAAACATTGAATGTGGTAAGCTCTTTCATGATGCCGGAGAGCCTTTGCTCATCCGTTTGGGCAAGCATGGCGGATTTTACTTCATCCAAACTTGTGAAACTTCGGCGGAACGAGTTCAAAAAGACGAGTATTGCAGGGCAGGTGCTCGTGGCGTCGCTCCCGTCCGTGAATTTAAAATAGCCGAAAAACTCCGAAATTCGTTCGGGCAGAACAATGCCCTCATCAAGAAGTTTTTCAAGCTCAAATGCGGGCCCGAAAAAATCGGTTACCTCGCCCGCAGTGGTGATGCGCTTTTTCAGCACACGGTCAAGCACCTGAGCCTGGGATTCACCGTTTGCTTTCATTTTAAAATAATAGATTGCCTCAAGCAGCGGATTCACGACGGCATAAGCGTTCATAACAAAAACCTCCCGACTTGTCGATCTTATCTGTCAAAGGATCACTGAGCAGCCGTGCTTTCGGCAGACACGTTTCGGAAAACGGCAGATTTTTCCGTGTGTTTGCCGGCTCGTTCGTCGGACAGCAACTTTGAATCATTATTGAATATTATCGAAAAAACCGAACAACCTGCTGCCGTTCGGCAAAAAACATTGACCGTCTGCCTGCTTTGCGAAAAAACGAAACCAACGGACGATTATTAGTATGCAATTTTTTTTGCCGGTTGTCAATAGCAAAAGGCAATGTTTAACATATTTATGGAATAAAGTATGCGATGACTATTGACTACAGGCGATTTTCGTGCTATGATACTGAATATACAGAGGCGGAAGGTTGTTTCCGTACATTTTCACCGAACAAAGCTTACGCCCTGCAACAACAAACATGGAGGAAGAGTATGAAAACAATGAAGAAGCTGCTTGCAGCAATGCTCGCAATTGCAATGCTCCTTACCTGTGCGGCATTTAATCCCTTGACCGCAACGGCTGAAGGTGCAGCAACCGAAAGCAGCGAAACGACCCGCTATTGCGGAAATGATGACTATCCCGCAAAGTCTCTCGGCGGAAACTATTCGGGAATGCCGCTGAATATCGACAAAAAGTCCGATGATTCAACAAAGGCTGCATCGCGCGGCGGTCAGACGATTCTGGCATATGCCCGCAACAAGTACACGTCGGACGGCGGCTACCTGCCCTATGCGGCATGGGTAAGCTTCAACATCGACGATCCCGCAGGCAGCTTCACCGAGCTTTCCCGCGGCGGCGTTGAATTCTATGAAGCTGCATACGACGGCGAACTTATTTACGGCTTGGATATCGAAAACAATTTCTATTCCGTAAACCCCGAAACCTTTGAATCCACACTTATCGGCAGCATTTCCGACACTGCGAATTCAATGACCTATGACTGGGAACACGACACTTTCTACATTATCAACGGCAACCTTCAGATTCGCGAGCTCCGTAAGGACGGTTCTCTCGGTTCCGCAATCACGCCCGCAAACGTTGTTTGCATTGCCCCCGTCACCTATGTCGGCAACGGCGAATTCCTGAGCCTTGACTTCAACACCCGCAACTACGTTCGCATTGCGGCGGACGGCAGCACCACTCAGCTTGCCCATTCCGACGGGCTTCAGGGCTGGTCCTCCTCCATGGTTTACAACCGCGAGGACGGCAAGTGCTACATCTGCTACACCAACATGCAGAACGGCGACGATACTTCCAGTGTCGGCTTCTGGGGTAAGCTTTTCGCAATCGACCCCGTGACCGGTGAAGGCGAATACCGCGGCTTTATCGGCGAAGATTACGGCACCTACGTAAACGGCATGTGCTTTATCGATATGGGCGGCGGCGAAGAACCGCAGGCAACCCTTGACGAAGCGATGAACCTTGTTGAAAACAGGCATCATTTCGTGACCGAAGGCGAATATCCCTGGGTTCCCGTTGTGTTAAACGATGAACTCTGCGGCGCAAGCGGCAACCAGGATCATGTCGGCACGACAAGCACCGTTTCCACCACCGTTCAGCTCAATGCGGGCGATGTAATGCGCTTTGACTGGGCTGTCAGCTGCCGTGAAGATTTCGAACGCCTCACCTTCTCCGTGAACGGAACCGAAGTTGCCGCAATCTCCGGACAAAGCACCGATTTTGTGCCCTATAACTATGTTGCCGAAGCAGCAGGTGAATACACCTTCAGCTGGACTTATCACAAGGAGACCATGTGGACCGAAGGTCAGGATCGCGGCTATGTTAAAAATGTTTACGCCGGCGCACCTCTTCCGGATGAAAGCGTTGAGTTCGCACCCGATGCCGTGACCGTCCGCAAGGGTCTCACCGCTCAGCTCAGCTGGACGGTTGCTCCCTACTATGCTTTCGATCAGTCCGTGACACTTACAAGCTCCGATGCAAGCATTGCTTCCGTTGATGCAAACGGCGTTGTACGCGGCGTTAACGAGGGCACCGCAGTCATCACCGCAACAACGGCACAGGGTCATACAGATACCTGCACCGTAACGGTTATTGCACCCGTTCCGCATACGAAGATTTATGCCTACCAGACTCAAACAACGAACCTGATCTCCTTCTTTACGGATGATTCCGCCCACGTTCAGCAGCTTGGTGCATTCCCCGCTGACACTTACGCAATGACTTATGCGCACGGCGTTGTATACGGCATCGACAGTGAGAACAATTTCTTCACAAGCACGCCCGGTTCAACTCAGCGCACAATCATCGGACAGACCGGCACCGCAATGATCACCGCAATGGCATATAACTATGCGAACGGCAAAATCTATGCAGTCGGCTACACTCAGCAGAGCCGTTGGGATCTTTACGAAATCAACATGCAGACCGGTGCCGCAGCCGTTATCGGACAGCCCGACACCGTGGATCGCGATCCCCTGTGGACATTCGCAATCACCACCGAGGGCAGGGCATACGGCATCACCGCAACCTCCGGCCTTCTGTACGAGGTAAACCTTGAAACCGCACAGGTTACCGAAATCGGCTTCACCGGCTGCCCCGGCGTCGGATTCTGCCAGTCCCTTGTTTATGACCATGACAACGGCATAATGTTCTGGGCGGCTTATTGGAAAGACGATGCAAACGGCCTGCGCGAAGTTAACCTTGAAACAGGCGAAAGCGTTTCGATCGGCGATATTCAGGATGCGGCACAGGTTTGCGGCGGCTACACCGTTCCCTCCTGGGACGATCCCACTCAGCCCTCAAACGTTACCGTCACCTTCAACTATATGGTAAACGGTGAATGGACGAGCACCGAAGTGACCGTTCCCGCAGGAACAACTCCCACTGCACCCGTTCCCGAGAACCAGCCCCATCAGCCCACGATGCTGATGTTCATCGGTTGGGATGTTGATTTTGCAAACGTTCAGCATGATATTACCGTCACCGCGCAGTATGCTGCTCTCGGCGACGTTGATATGGACGGCGAGATCCAGATCGCCGATGCACTCCTCATTGCACGCAATGCAATCGGTGTTGCGGAGCTGACCCCGGCGCAGATGATTCTTGCCGATGTTTACGGTTCGGACGGCGTCATCACCCTTAACGATGCTCTCGTTACAATGAGGATCTCTCTCGGACTGTAAACACGGTTCGGGAAAACACCGAATTTCTTCCTTTCAAAACAGGATGAATCGGTGCATTAACAGAGCGGAAAATCCGACAGGATTTTCTTTATAAACCTCCTGTCCGACGGGAAGGGGCGGTTCGCCCGCCCTTTCCCCGGGCGATCCTTTTAGAATGAGGAATTAGGAATTAGCAATTAGGCACGTTCTTTCTTTGAGTGATGTGCGGTTTGTGCAAGTTAAATGCGGCCGCGCTTGACACAACTGTCGCTTGCGGTTATAATGGAATCGACCAACATAATCTTGGTCTATTGCCCCCCATCTCGGGGATTGATATGCCGGTCGCGATACTCACCAAGGGCGGTAAACCTATTGCCCCCCATCTCGGGGATTGATATTTCCTTTCTGGTGTTCGGGATTTTCCTTTCCCCTATTGCCCCCCATCGCGGGGATTGATAAGCAGTAGTCCCAGATGCAGCGGTTTTCGTACCCTATTGCCCCCCATCGCGGGGATTGATATTTTTATCGTGATTAGTGCAGATAAATCCATGCCTATTGCCCCCATTGCGGGGATTGATAGCATGCCGCGAGTGGTCAGCTGCTCAACGGCGGCGCCCCTTCCACACTCTTCCATCCGCCTTCCACACCCCCTCTTTGCGTTCCCCTCCCCACTTTCCGTTCAGGTGAGGCGGCTTCTGCGATTCGAAAACGATTACAAAAAAATATATTTGATTTAACTGTTGCACACCCTCCCGAAAAGATGATACAATATACATGAATAAAGAAATTTTATTGCATTACGCATAAGATTCGGTTCAGTCGGTATGTTTTTGAAATCAGAAGGGAGAAAACCATGAAAAAAACTCTTAAGCATCTGTTCTCTGCGGCGATAAGTGCAATTATGCTTTTCGCCTGCGTTTTCCCGAACTTTGCGGCGGCGGATACGGAGCTGAGCTCCGTTGATGCGGAAAAGCTGGAGGCTTTTTTTGCCCAGTCGGCAGGTGACGGAAGGCATAACTTCGATCATCCGGATTATGCGGGCGGGGTGTACGGAAGCTACACTGTCAGCAACTTTTCGGAAAGTCCCTGTGTCGGCATTGAGGACGGTGTCATCCGTTGGTTCGACTTTAACCCCGATGCAATGGGAAGCATCTTGCGCACTTCCCCGGTTTGGGATTTTCGCCCCCGCTTCTGCGGCGTTTTCGATTTGTCTGGAACATCGGTAACGAATGTTTACTCCCCGGTGCCGGGTCAAACGCATATTACGGCGGTGAACCTTGACGGCTGCGCAAACCTTGAGTGCCTTGAATTCGGCGATCAGAATGAATGCTTTGACATTTCCGCGCTGAATTGCCCGAACCTGAACATCATCGACCTTCGCACATATCACAGCGGGAATGTTGCCGTTCAGCCCAAGAGCTTTTCCGCTCCGGTCACGCTGAACACGCTCGGAAACGGCGGCGCGGGACTTTACGGCAGGGACGGAAGCTATGCACTGATCGCGCAGGGCGTTCGATACGACGAAAACGGGAACCTGATCGAAAACGACGGCTTCCTCGGCTGGTATGCGGACGGTCAGCTTCTTTCAACCGAAAGGGAAATGCAGCTTTCGGACGGGATCCGCGCAGCCGCCTGCTTTGCGGGTGACGTTAATGAGGACGGAGCGATAAATATGGCGGACGCACTGCTCATCATGCGCTGCGCAATGAAACTCGGCGGAGAGCTTCCCCTCAGGCTTGCGGATGCGGACAGAAACGGAAGCATAGGCATTCCCGATGCACTGCTTGCGGCAAGGGTTGCAATGGGAAACTGAATTAAAATTTAAAAAACTGTTCGCGGACATTGCTCGTTTCGGGAAAACGGCTGTTTCGGATTGCCGGAAACACACCGGGGACGGAGAAATCACCGTGACATACTGATTTTGCGGACATGAACCTTATTGATTTTATTATAGTATTAATATTATTTGCGGCAATATGGCTGACGGCGTTTGCCGTTAAGAAGGGAAGTATTTGGAAATATGTTTTCGGAGCGGCGTTCACCGTATACCTGATGTGCGCTGCATCGATAACCGTTTTTCCGATACAGTTCAGCCCGACAATCAGAGCAATATTTGCGGAAGAAGGGTGGAAGATTACCGACTGCATAGTGCTTGTTCCGTTCAAAGACGGGATAACGGCGGATGATATTCGGAATGTTGCAATGACAGTTCCGTTCGGAGTTTTAATCACGTTGATAAGAAAGAAAACAACGTGGAAAAACGCGTTGGCTGCGGGTGCGGCTTTCGGAACGGCGACAGAATTGCTGCAATTGGCAATTGCGGCGATACAGGGGTTTTCGTTCAGGTATATCGATACGGCGGATATAATCTGCAACCTTGCGGGCACAATGCTCGGGTGGATGCTCACTGCCCTGCTTATCCGCTTTTTGCAAAAAAGCAAGCCGGCGAACGTCGGGGAAAAATCCTTGTATGCATACATTTCGGAAAAATGTGTGAAGCAGTGATTCCGTAAATGCGGAGCGGCTCAATGCGGGCGGTTCGGAACACGAACCATCGGCATTGAGCCGTTTTTTTATGCCGTTTTCGCATCGGAACGAACAAACGCAGTGTTTTCAAAACTTAATACACAAACCGAATGCACAACGTCAACATATGCTTAATTAAATATAAATATATTTGAAAAACCGCGCATTTCGGGGTTGACATCTTGACAACAACCTGTTAAACTGTGATACTGCATTATTATGGGTAAAATACGAATTTTTCGCCGCCGTCATGTGCGAAAGCATCGTTTAACGCTGTGGATCCCGCATTTTTTGCGCGGAACGGCAGCCCAAGGAACGCGCAGGCAGCGAATACCGCAGGCGGGGCTTCGGCCGCACTCAATGCGGCATTCCGAAATGCGAACAATGCGTAAGACACGACACAATCAAGTTTTCTGCGGAGAGCCGCAGAGGTTAGGGGTGAAACAATGTTGCATAAAGTAAACGTGGGCAAGAAAACACGCATGAGCTTCTCCCGCATCAACGAAATTCTCGATATGCCCGACCTTATTGAGGTTCAAAAGGATTCATATCGTCAATTCATCGAAAAGGGTCTGGGCGAAGTTCTTGACGACATCTCTCCCATTAAGGACTTTTCGGAGCGGTTGGTGCTTGAATTTGTCGGCTACAAAATCGACGAATCAAAACCCAAGCGCAGCGTTGCGGAATGCAAGGAACGCGATGTTAACTATTGCGCGCCGCTGTATGTTATCGCGCGGCTTATCAATACCGAAACCGGTTCCGTGAAGCAGCAGGAAGTTTTCATGGGCGATTTCCCGCTCATGACGGAACAGGGCACGTTCGTCATCAACGGAGCGGAACGCGTCATTGTCAGCCAGCTCGTTCGCTCGCCCGGCGCATATTATACCGAAACCGTTGACAAAGTCGGCAGAAGGCTTTTCAATTCTCAGGTCATCCCCAACAGAGGCGCATGGCTTGAATACGAAACCGACAGCAACGAAATTCTTTACACAAAAATCGACCGTCAGCGCAAGCTCCACGTCACCACCCTCCTGCGCGCTCTCGGTTACAGCTCCGATGCGCAGATCCTTGAGCTGCTCGGCGAGGAAGAACGCCTTAAAAACACCCTTGAAAAGGACCCCACTCACGACACGGTTGAGGGTCTTATCGAAATATACAAACGCCAGCGTCCGGGCGAACCGCCCACCGAAGAGAGTGCGCGCAACCTTATGACCGCGCTGTTCTTTGACAAGCGCTACGATCTTGCCCGCGTCGGCAGATACAAATTCAACTATAAACTCGGCATTGGTGCGCGCCTTGAAGGCAAAACCGCCGCCGAAACCGTTGTTGACCCCCGCACGGGAGAGATCCTTGCGGAAGAAGGTCAGCTTATCGACCGTGAGCTTGCATTCCGAATCGAGAACGCGGGTGTTCTCGGCGTGTATGTTTCCGTGAACGAAAAACGCATCCGCGTTGTCGGCAACCAATTTGTCGATGCGGCATGCTATCTTGACTTTGATCCTCTTGAAGTCGGCATCAACGAACATGTTTACTACCCCGTGCTGATGGATATGCTGGCTCAGAAAGAGGCTCTTTCCGACGACGAATTCAAAAAACTTCTGCACGACAATGTGCTTGAACTCAGCCCGAGGCATATTCTGCCCGCAGATATGATCGCCTCCGTGAGTTACCTTATGGGTCTGCCCTACGGCATCGGCTTCTGCGACGATATCGACCACCTCGGCAACAGAAGACAAGACGGATTTTCTCGGTCACAGAGAAGATGTTGAAGAATTATTAAAAATGAGCGATATTTGTGTGGCGTCAAGCCTTCGAGAGGGTCTGCCCGTAAATATTATGGAGGCAATGGCATGCGGTCTGCCCACGATAGCGGCAGATAACGAGTCGATACTGGTGATGTGAGGATTGTGACGAGTGACAACAGCCTTGCGG
>OQWA01000138.1_pt1 | contig 18060 bp, 9 predicted proteins | sample 1691581 | NCBI WGS metagenome assembly OQWA01 (sample SAMN03418264, study PRJEB22391) | human gut metagenome | biome: human-gut; feature: organic feature; material: feces | host: Homo sapiens | place: Tanzania | collected 2013-01
TTCCGCATAACCGCTTTTCCCACGCAAAAACAGGGAGGTTTCCGCCTCCCTGTAGTCTACGCTTCTTTATAGTATTTTGCAACATCTACATGCTGAACCGTTCCGACATTTCCGTTCTCATAGAGGAACACGCCTGTGTTGCGGACTGCGCCGAGCGTCCTGCCGTCCTGTCCCTTCTGGGTGAAATCGGTGGAAGCATTTTTAAGACAGATCGCACCGACTCCCTTTTCCGCAAGCGTATAGAGTACATCCTTGCCGTTTTCGTCCTTCGACCAGATCTTGAGCTTACTCCAGATCTCATCGTTCTCGTCGATCCAGCCGTTGCCGTCCTGATCGTATTTTGCAAGATCAGCAAAGCCGTTGCCGCTCGAAGTTCCGAAGAGTTCATTTCCGTCGTTGATAATGCCGTCTCCGTTCTTGTCGAGCGCGAGATAACCGCTGCCCGCTCCCAGCTGCGACACCTCATCCAGCTCGCCGTCGCCGTCTACGTCAAAATAGAAGGTCTGATCCTCCAGCTGCGCCACATCCGTGTCCAGATTGATCACAAGCGGATCGCACATGGTAAAGCTGGCAAGCTGCAAGTCCTCCCTGTAGTACTCCTCAAACCGTCTGCTCATACCGATATTGACATTAAAGTCAATTTCCCTGCCGTCCGAGGTGCGGACCTTTCCCACCGTGGAAAAAGCAACATCCTCACGCTCCGTGAAATAGGTCTCCTGACAGTAATCCAATACCTGTACGTTCATCCTCAGTTCGCGGGGCTGCAAATTCAGGAGTCCGTTTCCGTCATAGTACATTCCCTGCGACTCTCCATCGGCGTTTGTCACCGTATTCCGGCTGTCCGTATTCTGTGCATCTGTCTGTATGCCGTTCTCCTCCAGCCACGAATCCCAACGGTTCCTTCTCGCCGGGAAGAGCAGATCAAAGATGTAGCGGATGGTCTGCTGCCTTAGATCCTCAAAGGTCTGGCTGACCGAGCTTCTTATGGACAGATTTGAGGCGGACGCCTGGAATCTTGTCTGCCAGTCCTGAAGTGTGGTGACCTTCTTCTCACTGCCCTCTCCGGTCTTTCCCGCCTCTTTTCCCACGGTATCCCCGGTGTTCTGGGCATTGCTCTCTATACCTGCATTCAGGGTATCCTTTCCCTGCGCCAGATTCTGCTGATAATCCCTTATCGTAAATCTTCTGACGGTTGTACCGGAAGCTCTGTAGCTTCTGGCGGATTCCATTCCTACTGCACTGGAATCAATTCTCAATCTATCTCTCCTTCAATTCCCTCCACTTCCGCCGCTCGTCAGCTTTTCGGAAAAAAAGATGGCATCCGGCGAAGAAATCCCTTTCTTCGCACAAACACCATCCGTGGTCTACTCTGTACTCGGTAGCAGTCGGCCAAACCGCTTCCCTGTACTGAATATATCGTCACATTTTGTTTTTACTTTAGCTCTGTATTGCTATTTTGTCTCTGTCGGCGGAACCGGAACGCCGGCAGGCCTCTGCTGTGCGGCGCGTTTTGCCGCCATCTGCTTTGCCTGTGCGATCCTTGTCGCCACAATGCCCGCGATCATTTCCTTCGGCACGACAACATTCGCCCCCATCGGATTAATGACAAAGCCAACCGCCGGACATTCATTCCCCTGCGCATCCTTACGGAAAATCATGTTGGCATAATCATCAAATTTCAATGAAAAGAACGGGAGATCCTTGCTTGTGGCAGCCCATTTCTTATACTCCACCGGATCGGTAAAGCCCATGAAAAACTTTCTTCCGTCGGGCGTGGAAAGCATCGGGAACTGCACCTTTCCGCCCGGGGTAATCGTCAGCTTTCCCTCTGCGTCCGCAACCGGCTCCGGGTCAATGACAGCGGGCGCCTGAAAGGATGCTTTCAAAAGCTCTGCCACAAACATATTCCTGTGATCCGGCGTATCTTCCGCCTTCACAAGCTCAATACAGCCTACCAGCATCGGATTTGAGACCGTCTTATTAAATTCCATAAATGTCAGCCCCCTATACTCTGTTATAATTGATGAGACAACCCTTGAGAATAATCTGTCTCTCCTCATCGGTCAGCTCGCCGAGACTCAGTTTGAATTTCTGCAAGCCGCCATCCCTGACTACATATGCGGTAATCTCGTCCGTCTTGTCCTCCACAGCCTTCTTGATACCGGGTATGAAGAGATAATCGAGGTTCTTAAACGGAAGCTCGCCCTCCTCGATCAGGAAGGGAAGCATACCCCAGTTAATCAGATTCGAGCGGTAACGCTTTGTCGCATACTCGTTGGCAATGTTCGCCCAGCCGCCCAGAACCTTCTGGCAGGATGCCGCCTGCTCTCTCGCGGAACCGTCGCCCGGCTTCACCGCAAAGATCGTAGAACCGAAGCCTGTATTCACATGGCTGACCTCCGGGAATTTCTCCTTGATCGGCGCCATTACCTTTTTAATTTCCGGCATCACATGGCAGGGATGTCCGCCCTTGCTGCGCTCTTCCTCAAGACCGCGCATCACCTTCGCACGTCCGACATACTCGGGATCCTTACGGCTGAGCGTAAACTCAGCAAGTCCGAGCGGGTTGGAGCGGTAGGAGGATGTCTCACCGGAGGGGATCAGCTCGTCCGTTGTCGTCACAGGATCATGGATCTCGCTGACAACCTGCAGCACGAGGTTTTCCGGAAGCGCTCCCATCGCAGGCCAGTCCTTGATGTTGGGGCCGAACTGGATCTCCACATCGGGATCGGCAACGCCGTGGGAGTCAAACACGCGGTTCGCGTAAATATTGCTGTCAAAATGATACTTGTATTTTCCAAGCTCTCCGTCGAAGTCCGTCGCGGGAGTCAGCACGCCCTTGTTCGCCGCAGTGGCTGCGATAGACCTCGCATCCATCAGCGCAACCGACGAAATCTGACCGTTCTGGAGCTTGCTTCCCTCTCTGTTCGGGAAGTTTCTTGTAGAGTGGCGGATGCTGAAGGCATTGTTTGCCGGTGTGTCTCCTGCGCCGAAGCAAGGGCCGCAGAATGCCGTCTTCATAACTGCACCTGTCTCCAGAATCGCAGCCGCACAGCCGTTTCTGATAAGCTCCATGTAAACAGGCATGGACGCAGGGTATACGCTCAGCGTAAAACCGTCAGAGCCGATATAGCTTCCCTTGAGTATGTCAGCCGCCGCACAGATATTCTCGAAGCCGCCGCCCGCACAGCCGGCGATGATTCCCTGATCTACCATGAATCTGCCGTTCTTTACCTTGTCCTTCAGATGATATTCCACCGCGCCGTCAAGGCTTCCCTGCGCGCGCTTCTCGGTCTCGTCCAGAATATCCATAAGGTTCGCATTCAGTTCTTCGATCGTATAGGTATTGCTGGGATGGAAGGGCATAGCGATCATCGGGCGGATCTTGGACAGATCGACCTTAATCATTCCGTCATAGTAAGCAATCCTTCCGGGCTTTAATTCCCTGTAGTCCTCAGCCCGTCCGTGAATTTCATAGAATTCCTTAATCTCCTCGTCCGTCTTCCAGATGGAGGACAGGCAGGTAGTCTCCGTTGTCATGACATCGATGCCGATACGGAAATCCGCACTCAGGGATGCAACGCCGGGGCCGACGAACTCCATCACCTTATTCTTTACATAGCCATTCTTAAAGACTGCGCCGATGATCGCCAGCGCAACGTCCTGAGGGCCGACGCCCTTGACCGGCGAGCCTGTCAGATAAACGCCGACAACTCCCGGCATATTAATATCATAGGTCTGGTTCAGCAGCTGCTTTACAAGCTCAGGGCCTCCCTCGCCGACCGCCATGGTTCCCAGCGCGCCGTATCTTGTATGGGAGTCCGAACCCAGAATCATGCCGCCGCCTGTCGCGAGCATTTCTCTCGCAAACTGATGGATGACAGCCTGATGAGGCGGAACATAGACACCGCCATACTTCTTTGCGCAGGTCAGTCCAAACATGTGGTCATCTTCGTTGATCGTACCGCCGACCGCACACAGGGAGTTGTGACAGTTCGTCAGGACATAGGGCATCGGGAACTTCTGCAGTCCGGATGCTCTCGCCGTCTGAATAATGCCTACGAACGTGATGTCATGGCTGGTGAGCTTGTCAAAGCGTACCTTGAGCTTTTCCATGTTTCCGGATGTGTTATGGCTCTCCAGAATGCCATATGCAATCGTCTTCTTCGCCGCATCCTCTTTCGTAATGGCTACTCCTGCCTTGCTCCGTATGGCGGCAGCCGCCTCCGGCCCGTCGGGAATGATCTCCTCGCCGCCGACCAGAAACGCTCCGCCCTGTAATAATTCTATCATCAATCTTTCCTCCACTTGTCGATCCGTTCTGTTTTACCAAGTAATAATTATAAAGGAAAGCATATATTTATGCAAGTTCTGAATTATCATTCCACCGCCCCGAACTGAGCCATATAGAGGTTATAGTAAAAGCCTCTCTTCGCCATCAGCTCCATCGGCGATCCCTGTTCCGCAATTCCACCGTCCTTAATTACAAAAATGCGGTCGGCATTCTGAATCGTGGAAAGTCTGTGGGCGATTACAAAGCTCGTTCTTCCGTGCAGCAGTGCTTCGATTCCCTTCTGTACCAGTATTTCCGTATGGGTATCAATGCTGGAGGTCGCCTCGTCCAGAATCAGGACTCTCGGCTCGGACACCATCGTGCGCGCAAATGCGATCAGCTGCCGCTGCCCGATCGACAGTCCGGCTCCCTGCTCCTTCAGTTCCGTGTCATAGCCCTTCTCCATCTTCATAATAAAGTCATGCGCATTGACCGCCTTCGCTGCCGCCATGATCTCATCATCCGTCGCGTCCAGCTTGCCGTAGGCAATATTTTCCCTGACCGTCCCGTGGAAGATGAAGTTATCCTGCGTCATAACGCCCATCTGTCGGCGCAGGGAATTGATCTTTACTTTTTTCAGGTCATACCCGTCGATCGCTATCGTCCCCTGCTGGATGTCGTAAAATCTGCTAATCAGGTTGACAATGGTGGTCTTACCGGCACCAGTCGGTCCGACAAGCGCAATGGTCTCTCCGGGCTCCACCGTAAAGCTCACCCGGTCAAGAACCTTCGTCTCATTCTCCGTCCCCTCATCATAGGTAAAGGAAACATTGTCAAAGGTCACTCTTCCTGTAATCTCGGGCAGTTCCCCGGCATCGGGTGCATCCTTGATCTCAGGCTCTGTGTCCAGAATGTCAAAGACACGCTCCGCAGCAGACAGATTTGTCACCAGCTGGTTAAAGAAGGTGCTCAGATTCGCAATCGGCTGCCAGAACATCGTTGCGTAAGAGCCGAATGCCACTAAGACACCCAGCGTGATCGCGGGCGCGCCGATCAGCTTCACGCCTACCAGATACAGCATCATAAGACTGAGCCCCCAGCAGGTGTCGATGATCGGGAAAAACAGATCCGCCACCCTGCATGCATGTATGAAAGCCGAACACTGTTCGGTCGCAAGCTCATTAAACTGAGCCCTTGTCTCCTCCGCCGCATTCAGGCTCTGCACGACTCTGATACCAGCCACATCCTCATGCACATATGCGTTGACATTCGACGCCTTCTTTCTTACATTCTGCCAGCGGACATGGTTTGCCTTCTCCACAAGGAAGATGCCCAGCGCCATGAAAGGCATCGTGCAGAGTGCCGCCAGCGCCAGCCGCCAGTCCTTGACCAGCATGATCACTAGCACACCGATGATCGTCAGCGTATTCGGAATAATGTTAGTAACCGCCTTCGCCAGCACATCCTTCAAAGAATTCACGTCGCCGATGATCCTCGCAAGGATCTTTCCGGTCGGCCTGCTGTCAAAAAAGGTAAAGGAAAGCTCCTGAATATGCTCATAGACCTCTTCCCGGATGTTCAGAATAATCTTATTAGATATGAGCGACATCACATACATCCGCACCTTGACCATCAATACATAGATCAGGTTCAACACCACGGCAAAGACAGCCAGCCGGATCAGGCCGTTAAAGTCTGACTTTGCCACATAGTTGTCGATCGCCTCCTCTATCACAATCGGGTTATACAGGCTGATACCCACGGTAACGGTCATTGCAAATAGAACAACAACGATCTCCTTCTTATAATTCTTCAAATATCCAAACAGTCTGCCCGCAATCCTCTTTGCATCTGTCGCCTGCAGCTTTTCGTCTTCACGAAATGAATTTACTGCCAATTAGCTCACCTCCTTCTGTTCAGGGTACTGTGCCATGTAGGTCGCATAATAGAGTCCTTTTTTCTGCAGAAGCTCCTCATGCGTTCCCCTCTCGGCAACCCTGCCCTGATCGAGATAAATGATCTCATCTGCATTTCTCACCGCCGAAATTCTGTGGGCAATGATAATCTTGGATGAGTCCGTTATCGTCTTTAACATCATTTGAATTTCTCTCTCTGTCTCCATATCAAGCGCCGAAGTCGAATCGTCCATCACAAGGATCGGGCTCTTCTTGGAAATTGCCCTCGCAATACTGATCCTCTGCTTCTGTCCGCCGGAAAGGCCGACGCCTCTCTCCCCGATGACTGTCTCGTACTGGTCCTCCATCTTTTCAATAAATTCCGTTGCCTGAGCCATCTTCGCCGCTCTCTTCACCTCGGGCAGCTGCATGGTAAAACGCTTACCCATTTTAATGTTCTCCTCGATCGTGTCCGAAAACAGGAAGACATCCTGCATGACAACAGAGCTGGTGCTGCGCACCTGGGAGAGCTGCAGCTTGCGGACATCCACCCCGTCGATCAGGACACAGCCCTCCGAGGGATCGTAGAACCGCTGTAAAAGATTAATGATGGAGCTTTTGCCGGAGCCGGTCGCTCCCATAATGCCCAGGGTCTTTCCTCTGGGCAGCTTTAAATCAATGTTCTCAAGGATCGTATTCCCGCCGAGTTTCAGCGACACATTGCGGAATTCCAGATCTCCCTCCACTCTGTCGAGCACGACAGGTGCAGCGTTCTCAGACAAAGCGGGCTTTTCATCAGCGATCGCTTTCACCTTCTTATAAGAAGCAAAGGAAGAGGACAGCTCATTCGCCAGCTCCGCAAACATATCCAGCGGCCATGTACAGTCTCTGGAATACTCCACGAATGCCACCAGAGAACCGAGATCCATCTTGTTCTGAATGACCAGTATGCCGCCCAGAATCGCACACACTACCGGAAGGATCGCCCCGATAAACTGATAGACGGGATAATACCGGGTAAGAATCTTTGTCTGTTCCAGGTTCAGGTCATAATAGCGCTTATTCCGCTTTGCAAATTTGGCGATCTCAAACTTTTCCCGCGCGAATGCCTTTACCGTCCGCACACCCGCCAGATTTTCCTCAGCGACCGTGGTGAGCGCCGCATTTTCCTCGCTGAGATCGGTATATACCTTGTCAAATTTTTTCTCCAGCACGAAGCTCATCGCCCCGCCGAAAATCATGACTGCAAGCGGCAGAAGCGCAAGCAGCGGGCTTAACGCAAACATGCAGTACAACACGGATACGATATAAAGCGTAATCTGGACGATCAGCATCCCGGTCATGCCGAACGCATCCTTCACCTTATCAATATCATCCTTGACGCGCGCCATCAGCTCACCGGTATTGGTGTTGTCAAAAAAGTCCATGGAAAGCGTCTGGATATGTGCAAACAGATCCTTGCGCATCTCCGTGCCGATGGTCTGGCTGTTCCGGTCAAATGTAAATTCCTTTAGATAGCCGAACACACTCCTGCCGAGTCCCATGATTACCAGTGCTGCCAGCAATATCCCGAACCGCGAAAAATCGCCGCCCACAAAAACTTCATTGATAATGTTCTTTGTAATCTGGGGTGTCAGCATTTCCAGCAAAATAGCCAGAATCAGGCTGACAGTGGCAAATAAATAGCTCTTCCAGAACGGAAGAACATAGCTTCTTAACTTCTTCAAAATATCCCTCCTTTATTCTCTTTCCTCAAACTGCCCCGTGTCCCGCTCCCACAAAAAAATCCGGGCAAAATGTCTGCCCGGATTAAAACATGCCTATGGAGTTATATTACACGCATGCAATATAGCTATGTAAGCGAAACCGAGGTAACATTTCCGTCACACCTGCAATTATGAAAAACAATCATTGCCGCCAACGCTTTAGTCATTTTCTGCTACCTCACTTTCTTTGTTATTTTCGGCAGTTGACTAAGCCGCCGATGTATACCATTAAAGCACAACAGTCGTAACGTGTCAACACCTTTTTTTACAGAGTCACCTTGTCAAGATGCCAGATCTCATCCACATACTGCTGGATGGTTCTGTCAGAAGTGAACTTGCCGGAGCATGCCACATTCAGGATCGCGCTCTTTGCCCAGCCTTCCGTGTTGCGGTAAGCCGCCTCGACCTTCTTCTGAGCCTCAGCATAGGACTTGAAGTCCTTGAGGATGAAGTAGGTGTCTGCCTTTGAGGTGCTGAGTGTATTCAACAGGGAGTTGTAAAGCGGGCGGAAAAGCTCCTTGTCCGCGCTGTAGGTTCCGTCGATCAGCTGATCCAGCACCTTATGGATATCCGCATCCTGATTGTAGATCTCCATGGGATTATAGCCGCCGTAGTTCTCATAGTGGATGACCTCATCCGAAGAAAGTCCGAAGATAAACGCATTCTCTGCGCCGACTTCCTCGACGATCTCCACATTGGCTCCGTCCATGGTTCCCAGCGTCAGTGCACCGTTGAGCATGAACTTCATGTTACCGGTTCCCGATGCCTCCTTGCTCGCGGTGGAAATCTGCTCTGAGACATCTGCCGCCGCAAAGATGATCTCCGCATTGGAGACATTGTAATTCTCGATAAACACAACCTTCAGCTTTCCACCGATGGATGCGTCGTTGTTAATCACATCCGCCACGGAGTTAATCAGCTTGATCGTCAGCTTTGCATTCCGATAGCCTGCCGCAGCCTTCGCGCCGAAAATAAAGGTTCTCGGGTAGAAATCCATATCCGGCTTCGCCTTCAGCTGGTTGTAAAGGTACATAACATGCAAGATGTTCAACAGCTGTCTCTTATATTCATGCAGACGCTTTACCTGCACATCGAAGATGGACTTCGGGTCAACAACGACACCGTTGTGCTCCTCAATGTACTTCGCCAGACGCAGCTTGTTCTGATACTTGATCTCCATGAATTCCTTCTGTGCCTTTGTGTTACCTGCAAGCTCCTTCAGCTTTGCAATCTGGGGCAGATCCGTGATCCAGCCGTCTCCTGCTTTGGAGGTCACCCAGTCAGCCAGCAGCGGATTGCCGTGTAACAGGAATCTTCTCTGGGTAATACCATTTGTCTTGTTGTTGAAGCGCTCCGGGAACATCTCGTAGAAGTCCTTCAATTCCTGCTTCTTTAAGATCTCGGTGTGCAGTCTGGCAACACCGTTGACAGAGTAGCCCGCAATAATCGCCATGTGGGCCATCTTCACCTGTCCATCATACAGGATCGCCATCTTGCGGATCTTCTCCTGTACATCAACGCCAAATACATTGGAATATTTTGCCTCGATCTGCTGTACAAACCGACGGTTGATCTCCTCGACAATCTGGTAGATTCTGGGGAGAAGTCTCTGAAACAGGTCGATCGGCCACTTTTCCAGCGCCTCGGACATAATTGTGTGGTTCGTATAAGCACAGGTCCGAGTTGTGATGTCCCATGCCTCATCCCAGCCGAGACTGTAATCGTCCATCAGGACACGCATCAGCTCGGGGATCGCCACCGTGGGATGTGTATCATTCAGCTGGAAGGTCACCTTCTCGGGGAACTGGTGAATATCTTCATGTCTGCGCATGAACTTCTCCACTGCCTCCTGCACGGATGCGGAGATGAAGAAATACTGCTGCTTCAGGCGCAGCTCCTTACCTGCATAGTGGTTGTCATTGGGGTAGAGCACCTCAACAATGTTTCTCGCAAGGTTCTCCTGTTCCACCGCCTTGCGGTAGTCGCCCTTGTCGAAGGAATCCAGCTGGAAGACCTCTATGGGCTCGGCATCCCAGATGCGCAGGGTATTTACAATGCCATTGCCGTAACCAACGATCGGGAAGTCAAAGGGAACCGCTCTGACCGCCTGATAATCCTCCTGTTCAAAGCGGCTGCGCCCAAATTCATCACAGTACATGGACACGTGTCCGCCAAACTTGACAATCTTTGCATACTCCGGTCTGCGAAGCTCAAAGGGATTACCGTTCTCAAGCCAGTTGTCGGGGACCTCCACCTGATAGCCGTCCTTGATCTGCTGCTTGAACATACCGTAGCGGTAGCGGATGCCGCAACCGTAGGCGGGATAGCCGAGGGTCGCAAGGGAATCCAGAAAACATGCAGCCAGTCTGCCGAGGCCGCCGTTTCCGAGCGCTGCATCAGGCTCCTGATCCTCTACAACGTTCAGGTCGAGTCCAAGCTCCTCCAGCGCTTCCTTCACAACACCGGAAGCCTGAAGGTTAATGATGTTGTTTCCGAGGGCACGACCCATCAGGAACTCCATCGACATATAATAAACCATTTTCGGATCCTGCTTCTCATACGCCCTCTGCGTATCGATCCAGTTATCCATGATCTGATCCTTGATTGCAAGGGCTACCGCCTGAAATACCTGCTGTGCGGTTGCCTCCTCCAGATCCTTGCGGTAAAGAGTCTTCACATTATAAACAACACTTCTCTTGAAAAGCTCTTTGTCAAACTTCTGCTTTCCTGACGTCTTCTCCGCTATGGGCTTCTCTACCACTGCCTTCTGTGTTACATTCTTCATATGTCAGTCTCCTTTACGTCATGCTATTTTGTAACCCGTTCTACAGCAATAACAACCTTTTCCCCATTTACATTCCACTCCTTTTCGCAGGAGAAGTCAAGTCCCTCCGTCAATTCATCCGCCAAAACTTTGCTGCAGATGGCTTCCTTGTTCTTCTCAGCCAGTGCGGAGAGCTTCACATTGCCATTCAGGGACACGCGGATGTGATCCATGACCTCAAAGCCGGCATCCTTACGCATCGTCTGGATTTTGCTGATGATCTCATAGACAAAGCCTTCCTCGACCAGCTCCTCCGTCAGGTTGGTATCCAGAACAACGGTCATTCTGTTGTCCTCCTGAGTGACATAGCCTTCCTTCTGTGCTGTGTCGATCAAAAGATCGTCCTTCGTCAGCTCCACCGTGACACCGTTCACATCGAAGCTGAGCTTTCCGTCCGCATTCAGCTCATCCATTGCCGCATTGCCGTCCAGCTCCGCAAGGTGCTTCTGGATGCCGCCGAGCTGCTTTCCGTATTTCGGTCCGACGGTACGGAGCTGCGGCTTGAAGGTGTATGAGGTAAACGCTCTCACGTCATCCGCAAATACGACCTCCTTCACATTCAGCTCCTCCTTGATGATGTCAGTGTAGAAGCTGTCGAGCTTGAAATCAGCCTTGATGTACATTCTGCTGATCGGCTGACGGTTCTTGATCGCAGCGTCATTACGGCACGCACGGCCCATGACAACCGCATCCAGCACATCCTCCATATTCTCCTCGAGCTTCTTGTCGATGCACTTCGCATCCACGACAGGGAAGTCGCAGAGATGGATGCTCTCCGGTGCGTCCGCGTCAATGCTGCGCACAAGGTTCTGATAGATGTCCTCCGTCATGAACGGGATCATCGGCGCTGCCGCCTTGCAGATCGTCACAAGCGCGGTGTAGAGCGTCATATAAGCGTTGATCTTATCCTGCTCCATGCCCTTTGCCCAGAAACGCTCACGGCTGCGGCGCACATACCAGTTACTCATCTCATCCACGAAGTCCTCAAGCGCCTTTGCCGCCTCGGGGATACGGTACTTGTCAAGGTTCTCGTCAACCACGCCGACTGTCGTGTTCAGTCTGGACAGGAGCCATTTATCCATGACAGGCAGCTTATCATATTCCAGTGTATATTTCGTTGCGTCAAAATTATCAATATTCGCGTACAGCACAAAGAATGCATAGGTGTTCCAGAGCGTACCCATGAATTTTCTCTGGCCCTCCTGCACGATCTTGCCGGAGAAACGCTTGGGCAGCCAGGGAGCGGAGCTGGTGTAGAAATACCATCTGATCGCATCTGCGCCGTAGGTCTCGAGCGCCTCAAACGGATCTACTGCATTGCCCTTTGACTTACTCATCTTCTGGCCGTTTTCGTCCTGCACATGTCCCATGACGATAACATTTTCGTAGGGTGCCTTGTTAAACAGCAGCGTCGATTCCGCCATGAGGGAGTGGAACCAGCCTCTCGTCTGGTCGACAGCCTCCGAGATGAACTGTGCCGGGAACTGCTGCTCGAACAGATCCTTGTTCTCGAACGGATAATGATGCTGTGCAAAAGGCATTGCTCCTGAATCGAACCAGCAGTCAATAACTTCCGGTACACGCTTCATCGTTCCGCCGCACTCTTTACACTTAAAGGTAACTTCGTCAATATATACACGCTTATTTCCTCGCATACATGCATCCGGATTTCCTGCCTTTTCAGCGAGCTCTGCGCGGCTGCCGATGCACTCCTGATACCCGCAGCTGCACTCCCAGATATTCAGGGGAGTTCCCCAGTAACGGTTACGGGAGATTGCCCAGTCCTGAATATTCTCCAGCCAGTTACCGAAGCGTCCTGTTCCGATGGATTCCGGAATCCAGTTTACAGTGTTGTTGTTGCGGATCAGGTCGTCCTTGACCGCAGTCTCCTTGATATACCAGGACTCTCTCGCGTAGTAGATCAGCGGAGTGTCGCATCTCCAGCAGTGCGGATATTCATGCTCAAACTTCGGTGCATCGAACAGGCTGCCGCTCTTTTCCAGATCCTTCAATACCTCCGGGTCTGCCTTCTTGACAAACAGTCCGGCATAGGGTGTCTCCTTCGTCATTTCTCCCTTGCCGTCCACGAACTGAACGAAGGGCAGGTCGTAATTTTTTCCAATGCGGGAGTCGTCCTCACCAAAGGCCGGAGCAATATGAACAATACCGGTACCGTCGGACATTGTAACATAGCCGTCGCAGGTTACGAAATGCGCCTTCTTATGCTGCTTTGCCGCTGCCTCCCCGGCACAGGCAAACAGAGGCTCATACTCCTTGTATTCCAGATCCTTTCCCTTATAGCTCTCGAGGATCTCGTAAGCGGGCTTATCCTCCGTTGCGAGCTTGCCCAGCACCTTGTCGAGCAGCGCCTCCGCCATATAATAGGTATAACCGTCGGCAGCCTTGACCTTCACATAGGTTTCGTCCGGGTTCACGCAGAGCGCAACGTTGGACGGCAGTGTCCACGGTGTCGTCGTCCATGCCAGGAAATACGCATCCTCACCGACGCACTTGAAGCGCACGATTGCGGAGCGCTCCTTTACGGTCTTATAGCCCTGTGCGACCTCCTGCGCGGAGAGCGGTGTTCCGCAGCGCGGGCAGTAGGGAACGATCTTGAAGCCCTTGTAGAGCAGTCCCTTGTCCCAGATGGTCTTCAATGCCCACCACTCAGACTCGATGAAATTGTCATCATAGGTGACATAAGGGTTATCCATGTCAGCCCAGAAGCCGACCGTGCTGGAGAAATCCTCCCACATTCCCTTATATTTCCAGACGCTTTCCTTACATTTATCGATGAACGGCTCCAGACCGTAAGCCTCGATCTGATCCTTTCCGTCCAGTCCAAGCAGCTTCTCAACCTCGATCTCAACAGGAAGGCCGTGTGTGTCCCAGCCTGCCTTTCTCGGCACCATACAGCCCTTCATGGTGCGGTATCTCGGAATCATATCCTTAATAACACGGGTCTCCACATGTCCGATATGAGGCTTTCCGTTTGCAGTCGGCGGGCCGTCGTAAAAGGTGTAGGTCGGGCCCTCCTTCCGGCTGTCAATGCTCTTCCTGAAGATGTCGTTCTCCTTCCAGAACTTTTCCACAGCCTTTTCTCTCTGCACAAAATTGAGTGTGTTGTCTACCTGCTTGTACATTTTTCTCTTCCTTTCCTTATAAATTAGAAAAGGCTCCGTCCCGTAAAAGGACGAAGCCTGTGCTGCTCGTGAAACCACCTGTTACTGTCATACGTTCCGCAGCCGCTCCGCGGAGTGATATGCTTTCCCGTAACGGGGGAATGCCGTTCAGGACTACCGGTACTCGGCCTGTGCCTTTCCTTTGGTTCTGACTGCTCGGAAGTGATTTTCATTATCCCTCTACTTGCACCGGTCTCGCACCCTCACCGGCTCGCTGAAGCGTTCCTGAGACAACTACTCTCTCCGTCACTGCATTTTCCTCTTTTCGTCATTATATCCCCGCACTTTTTTGCTTGTCAAGAGCTTTCTTACCAGATCAGGTATCCATGCCGCAAGCGCAGAAAGTACAGTAATAATAACATAAATCAACTCTCCGGAATGCACCCTTCCGATCAGCCATTGCAGCAGATACGCATAGAAAAAACCATGTATCAGCCACATATATGCAGAACGTCTTCCAATCCATTCCAGTACCGTCTCGACCGGCGGGACATATTGCAGCAGAATAAGAACCGCATAGACAAATATGGGAACAATCAGGAAGTCCGCTCTCGCATAGGCTGCCGAATCGGCAAGCACAATCCGCAGGGCAACTGCCAGAATCAGTAAAAGGGCGGCTGCCAGAGCCGTCCAGAGCTTTCCCATCCTTTCCGTTTTATGGCAGATCCATTGATAGCCTTTGAACCTTGCAAGAAGATAGCCTTCGCAAAAGGGCAGAAAAAAGGAAATTCTCAGGTTTTCCACCAATGCTGTAAGAAGTTTCCATACCGGAGGATAAAACAGCGCCCCGAAAAGCAGGAGCACAATGACAAGTCCCGACAATATCCCGGCGCAGATCCACTTTTTCCTTCTCTCTCCCGCATCCGGCAGCTTCAAGAAAAGCAATTCCAGCGGCGGCAGGAGAAGCATCATCTTGACATACTGTCCCATATACCACCATGTTTCCTGATATGTGCTGGATACCGCAAACAAATTCCGGAAAAATTCCCCCGCCTCAAATCTCAGGGCTCCCCTCAGCAGCGCCGGCCCCAGAAACACAAAAAAGACCAGCCAGTATTTCTGATAGACAGAAAAAAGCCGGCGGGCTACCGCCTTGTAATCCTTGAAAAGTCTCTGAAAAAAACGCATTTCCGTTTCCCGCCGCAGCACATAAAACATGCCATATCCACTCACAAATGCAAACAGAGCGACGCACATCTTGCCAAACCACGCAAAACGCATCGCAAGTTCCGCGTTCAGGAAGTAAATTTCTTCTCCGCAAATCGTCGAATGATGAAAAATCATCAGCAGAACCGCAATCCCCTGAATCACGGAAGACTGACGTTTCGTAATTCCGTCTCTCACTTTTTCTCCTTATATTACATTTTTAATCACCAAAACTATTATAGTAAAAGCGCCGAAAAAAGTAAAGGCTCTTGCTTTCCGGCGCCAGACTTAGTATACTGTTAATAACTGTTTTAAAACATGATTTCAGAAATGAGGGATTCTATGGCAAACGGCCGGAAAGGCAAAATCGCATACGCGCTGCAGGCGATCAACATTATTCCCCTGCTCTTTTTTGCGATCGTCATTCTGTTGCTTGGGAACCGTATTTTTACAAAAGCTATGTATGGCGAGGTCGAAACGGAGCTGTCAAATATCTCCAGTAATCTGGTGACGATGTTCGATGCCCTTTATCCCGGCGACTACCGTCTGGTCGGTGATGGAACCTATCATCTGTACAAGGGTGAGACCGATCTGACCGGCAACCACACCCTTTTGGACCAGATCAAGGCGGATACCGGAATGGACATCACCCTGTTCTACCAGAGCACAAGAATCCTCACCACACTCATAGACCGGCAGGATATGCGTCTGATCGGTACGGGCGCTCCCGATGTTGTCATCCGGACAGTTCTGAAAACAGGCGAAGCCCACTTTTACAATAAAGCCATGATCTATAACACCGGCTATTTCTCTTATTATGCCCCTCTGCGCAATTCTGACGGCACGGTTGTTGGCATGCTCTTCGTCGGCAAGCCGACTGCTGCTGTCGATGCCTCGGTACAGGCGTCCGTTTCCCCCCTTATGATCGCTGATATAATTCTGCTCGTCCTTATGTTTATCATTACCTCCCTTTACACAAAGCATACCGTCTCCGACCTGTTGCAGCTCCATACCTTCCTCGGAGAGGTATCTACCGGAAATCTGAATGCCCGCATGGGTTCCTCCGTGTTGAACCGGAATGACGAGCTCGGTGAGATCGCGCACTCCGCGCTCAACATGCAGCGTTCCCTCCGCAACCTTGTAGAGCAGGATGCCCTGACCTCTCTCTGCAACCGCCGTTCGGGAGACATGCGTCTCAGACAGACCGTCGCGGATGCCGCTGCCTCCGGCAAGGATTTCTGCATCGCCATCGGGGATATTGACTTCTTTAAAAAGGTGAATGACACTCACGGACATGAATGCGGGGATATCGTGTTAAAGAGGGTTGCCCAGACACTCTGCGAGCATATGGACGGAAACGGCAATGCCTCAAGATGGGGCGGCGAAGAATTCCTGCTGGTCTTTGAAAACAGGAATCTCGAACAATCCCATAAAATTCTGGATGATATTCTACAGAGCATCCGCTCGCTGGAATGCAATTATAACGGCCAGCCCGTTAAGATCACAATGACCTTCGGTCTGACCGCCGGTAGTACAGACAATATTAAAGAACTGCTGCGCATTGCGGACGAAAAACTCTACACCGGGAAAAACACCGGCCGCAACCGTATCGTCGTGTAGGTTTTGTCAACATAAGTCAATTTTTCAACGAACCGATGGGAATCACATACACGCCATCGCGTCGTCGATATGCATAATCACCGCTTCCAGTCAAAACCATAAGAAAAGACGGTGCGTTCATCCTGTCGGTATCAATTTTAGCTTCCATGGACTTTAGGCTCTTCGCACCCTCCTCAATGAGCTTATCACCGCCGAGTTTAATTTCAATCAGACCGTATTTTCCATTCCTCAAATGTATGACTGCATCACATTCCTGTCCGTCTTTGTCCCGGTAATGGTAAACTTCGCCGTTTAATGCGTCCGCGAAAACACGAAGATCTCTGATACAGAGTGTTTCAAAGAGAAACCCGAATGTTTTCAAGTCGTTCAGCAGGTCACTCGGTCCAATGCCCAAAGCTGCAGCAGCAATAGACGGATCGATATAATATCGGGTGTCAGATGAACGAATTGCCGTTTTTGACCGCAGATTCGGATTCCATGCAGGCATATCCTCTACTACAAATATTTTACGAAGTGCATTGACATAAGACGCTACCGTTTCCTCATTGATCGGGGTCTCATCGTTTGCCGCAATATCCTGTGCAAGCACAGTATTAGGCACCTGTCCTCCTTGATTTCTGGCATAGGAACGCATGAGTCTGCGAACCCTTTCCGGATTCTTCTGCACATTGTCTGCCCGGTTAATATCGGAATGGACAACAGCATCGTAGTAATCCACCGCCTGATCTAATGCAATTTCATCACGCATATTCACAGCCTGCGGCCATCCGCCCCGGCACACAAGAAATGCTAAACGTTCAATACTGAGATTGGAATCACCCTCAACCTTCCCACTGCCATCGAACAAGTCTTTTAAACTGATGTCTCCAGTGGAATCCCCTGACTCATACAGGCTCATGGGGCGCATCGTCAGCCATGTGAACCGTCCTGTCCCGGAATGGGTAATTCCCTTGGTATTCGCGGGGACAGCAGAACCAGTAAGGACAAACTGTCCCAGTTCACCACGATGATCCACCTCAAAGCGAATTGCGTCCCATAGTTTAGGCGCAAGTTGCCATTCATCAATCAGTCTCGGTGTCGCGCCTTTTAACAGACGCTTGGGACTCAGCTCAGACATGGTAATGTTCTGTTCCTTCTTCTCCGGGTCATCCATATATAAAACACTGGCAGCAAGCTGTTCGGCTGTCGTGGTTTTACCGCACCACTTGGGTCCTTCAATTAAAACCGCACCCTTGCCCTCCAGCTTCCGCTTCAAAATGTCATCCGCAATTCGTTTTTTGTATTCTTTCATCCGGAGCACCCCGTTTCCATTCATACTTCCTATATTATACATCAAAGTTTTGAATTTTACAAA
>OQWA01000139.1_pt1 | contig 17886 bp, 18 predicted proteins | sample 1691581 | NCBI WGS metagenome assembly OQWA01 (sample SAMN03418264, study PRJEB22391) | human gut metagenome | biome: human-gut; feature: organic feature; material: feces | host: Homo sapiens | place: Tanzania | collected 2013-01
ACCCAGTAGGTGTTGATAACTAATTTGTCGCGGTTTTCCCAACTGTAGCGTGCCGAGAGCGAGATGGTGTGGTCGAACAGTTCGCCGGGCAGATTGTAGGTCGGCACGAGGCTGAAGGAGTGGAGCACACGGTGTATCTCGGTGGTGTCGTTGACCTGTGCCGTACCGTCGCCCTTTCTGTAGGTGTAGGTGTGACCTCCATTTCCGATGGTGTTCTCGTACAAGTTAATATCAACAAGGATTATTATCCTGTTCATACTGTCGTGGTAGAGCGTCGCGCCGGATATAAACGATTCAGACGACTCACTATTATTAGTGTGAGACTTCGCTACGCTCGCCTTGATTTCGCCGGTGCTCTGCACAAGTCCGAGCTTGTCGAGCTTTGCGGTAAGGGCCTCGGATTTAAGTCCGCACTTGTTCTTCGCCGCAACGCTGTACCAGAGAAGGTCAGCCACAAGCTGCTTTGCATTTGCGTCCGCATCAAGAACCGCCTCACAGTACTTAAGGAAGCTGTAACTTACGGTCTGAATAGCTTCGTCACTGTTGTTGATGAGCTCTATCTTAAGGTCCGCGTCAAGGTACTGAGGAGGAAGGTTGCCAAGGTCGAAGAAATTCATTATGAAAATGGCAGAAGTAATGGCGTGATAAAAAATAATGCCATTTTCTGCAATAGAGGATCACTTTCTGTAACCTATATTGAAAGTAAATTACCTGTTTGATATATATATGCCATAGGAGGTTAATATATGGTGCTGAATGAGTTGATAAATTGTTTGTGAGGTAAAAGATTCTTCAGATAATTAAGAACAATTTATCTGCATTCAAATTTAAAGACCATAGGTATTGAAGCGTAAACATTTCATTTTTAAGGAGGTTTTTATATGGGTAAAAAATTATTTTCAGTAATCTTATCAATAGTTTTATGCTTATCATTATCAATAAGTGCATTTGCTCAGGAAGCAGGAACAACAACATTTACAATGGATGGCAAAGAGTATACATTATATGTTAGGGATAATGTAAATGTTGTTACAGAAGTAGAAACTGGGGTTAGAGCGTTATTCGATCATTCAACATACATGCTGACAATCTACGAAAATGCAGATGCGCAACCTATAGTAATACAATTGCCGAATACTGCGACTTACGCATCTAATGCAACAAAGGATAATGAGTATGTATAATGGTCTCATAAATTAAGACACTTTTTCGGACAGTTTTTAATGAATCTGATATACTTAAATCAGTACGAAAGAAAGGATTCACAAACATGTCCAGACAAAGAAGAAATTTCAGTGCCAAATTTAAATCAGACCTTGTAATCGAACTGCTTAAGGGGGAGAAAGATCTTAATACCCTCGCAGTTGAAAATAATATCCAGCCGAATCTGCTCCGCAACTGGAAAAAGGAATTTCTCAGCAATGCCTCTGTTGTATTCGATGACAAGCGAGAGGATAACCTCAAAGAAAAGCTTGCCGAGGAACGCAAGGAAAAAGCGGAGTATGCCAAAAAGGTCGGTCAGTTAACCATGCAGGTTGACTGGCTCAAAAAAAAATCTGAAGAAATTTGTGGACCTGACTACGAGAATAAGTTTAGTCCAAAGCCTTTTGACGACTAAAGAAATACCAGCTTCCGTTGGTGCCAAACTGCTGGATATCAATCGCACAGGCATTTATTATAAAGGTATTTCTGTATCTGAAGTAGAACTGGCTTGTAAAGAGGTCATCGATCATCTCCATACAGATAATCCGACCTGGGGTGCAAGGCAAATGTCCGCACAATTAAAGTCTAAAGGTTATCATGTGGGACGCCGGAAAACACGACGTTACATGAACGAAATGGATATTTACCCCATCTATCCTAAAATGAATCTTTCCAAGCGTATGCAACAGGCTAAGGTATGCCCATATCTGCTTCGTAATGCCATCATAGACAAACCAAATCAGGCATGGTCTATAGACATTACATATATTCCGATCAGACGTGGCTTTTTATATCTGACAGCCATTATTGATTGGCACAGCCGCTGTATCGTCGGCTGGGAAGTAGACGATACTCTTGACACCAGAATGGTCATAAATGCTTTGAAAAAGGCATACATGGTGGCAAAACCGCAGATACTGAATTCCGATCAGGGATGTCAGTTTACAAGTCAGCAGTACATGGATTTTGTAAAGAAAAACGGCATTCGTCAGAGCATGGATGGCAAAAGTCGCTGGGCAGACAACATCATGATTGAACGCTGGTTCCGTAGCTTCAAGTATGAAGAAGCCTACCTGACACAATACAATAACATCAAAGATGCCAGAGCTGCCATCGGACAGTATATACACACTTACAACTTTGAGCGGCGTCATTCTGCACTTGACTATCAAACACCGGCTGAATGCTACTATCCGGCAATGCTGTTGCCATATGTAGCTTAGCATAAAAGGTTCAGGGGAGAGCTCCAATATCTTCCCCTTGTTCCTTGTAACTTATCAACCTTATCAGTTCATTATAAAAAACTCGGATTTTTGTCTTGACAACTGAGCCACTATAATGCAAAATTTGAAGTTTCTTTTTAGTTTGTAGCGTATTATGAAGAAGAGGTGAAAGACATTATGGAACGAACTGTAAGAAATGCGGCAAAAGCATTGATTATAAAAGACGATAAGATGTTGGCAATAAAAATAAGTGACGGAAAAGAAGAATGGTATATTATGCCAGGCGGTGGACAAGATGTGGAGGAACTTCTTCCAGAAACAGTTGGCAGAGAAGTGGCAGAAGAAATGGGATTGCAGGTAGAGGTGAAAGACTTAGCGTTTGTTATAGAAGGCTTACATGGAGAAAAATTCCATCGGGTTGATTTGGTGTTTTTATGCGAATATATAGGAAAACTAGAAAATGCCGTCTTGCAAAGTGATACAAATCAAGTTGGATATGACTGGTTAGATATTAAGACCTTAAATACAACACCTTTATATCCTTCAAAATTACGCAGACAGATTATGAATTTGTATGAAGGAAAAGCGTATAAAGTATATTTGGGTAATGAGGAAATTGGAGACCCAGAAGTAACAGAATAAATAATGAAGGGAATTGTTTATGCGAAGAGTGATACCAGATAATAAAGTGAGTTATGATTATGAGAAGGTATTGAATGAGTTTGTGTCAGCTTTAAAAAATAGGTTAGGCGAATGCTTATTAATGGTTTATTTGACTGGGAGTTATGCGAGAGGAGATGCAAATGATAATTCGGATTTAGATGTGTTCTGTATTTTTAGTACAATAAATCAATACGTTTTAGAAACTGTTGGTCATTGTGCAAGAAACACATCGATACCTTATGATTTGTTGGAGATAAATACTCAAAGCCTATCAGTAGACGAATATAAAAGTAAAATATTTGAAGAGTGGTCAGAATATGCAGTTACAGAACTAAACAGCGTTTTATTGTATGGCGAGCAACTGGTAGAAATCGGTAATATAAATGAAAAAATACAGTTATCTTATAAGAAAAATTTGGCAAATATTTTAATGAGTATTCGCCATTATATATGTGTAGATGAACCTAAGGAATTACTCACACATAAAAAAATTTCTACATACATTTTGAAACCACTTATGTTTGCATTAAGACAAGAACGTTTCTGCTCAACAGGAGTTTATCCTCTGTCGATAGAAAGCTTATTAGAATCCTATCAGGATGATAACAGGATTATGGTTGAATATTTTTTGAATCAGGAAAGATTTGAAACTGATATTTTATCTAATCATAAGGATGTATTGATGTTTCTTCATGATAAAATACAGAGTTTTCTTGAAAGCAATTTATAAGTAGAGAGTCACTCGAAAATTTCAGTAATACGCTCTGTTGCTGTGCCTATTTTTCTGCGATATACTCCTTCAAAAAGGAGTGTGTTCTTATGGGTAAAGAGATTTATAACATTATCAATGATATGGCAGAGGTATTAAATGCATCACAGATGCAGAAATTACAGGAAGTGTTAGTTAACCGTTTGTCAGAAAATAATCTAGCTGACTATTTGCAAACGGATAACGGAGAATTTCTGGATATGTTTTTGACAGCAAAGCACCTAGAAGGATGCTCTGACAAGACAATACGAATAGGAACACAGGTGATTATTTGAATTTCTCTCACTGTCTGGTTGATATGAGAAATTAATTATTTGCGTAAAAAATAAAAAATAACGCAGCGTGATATATTGCTTGTCACGCAGCGTTATATACTAATATGGGCCTTGAAAGGAGGCAGGATATGTCATTATATACAACAGGAGAACTTGCAAAGAAGTGTAATGTTTCAGTAAGAACCATTCAATACTATGATGAAAGAGGTATTCTTGTGCCAACGGATTTGACAGAGGGAGGACGAAGACTGTTCTCTGAAAAGGATGTTGCTACATTGGAAACAATATGCTTTTTGAGAGACTTAGATATCTCTATTAAAGATATTGCTGAAATATTGGAATCTGATGAGTCTAAAAAAGTAATTGAACTTTTGCTTGATGAACTGAATAAAAACCTTCAGGCAGATATTAAGAAAAAAACAGAGCAATTAGAAAAAATAAAAAATATAAGAAATTTTTTGACTTCTTTCAAGGATGGCTCACAAAAAACAATTCATGACATATCGTCAATTATGGAGGAAAAAGAAAAGCGAAAGAAAATGTACAAAAAAATGCTGATCGTAGGAATTCCTGTAGAAATCACAGGAATTGTAACTTTTGTTATTGGTATATTACAAGGAATTTGGATACCATTTTTTGTAACTACGGCAGTGTATACTATTTGTGCTGTCTTTTTAGCAAACTATTGGTACAAACGGATAGAGTATATTTGTCCGGAATGCCATACCAGATTTCAACCAAGGAAAATGGAAACTCTGTTGGCAAATCATAATCCAAAGATGAGAAAGTTAACTTGTCCTAGTTGTAGGAGGAAAATTTGGAGTTTGGAAGTATATAGAAAAGAGGTGGATGCATAATGGAAACAATTAATTTGAGTAAGAAACAATTTGTGATATACATGGCAGTCGCATTTGGACTAGCTTGGATTTTAGAAATGATAGCAAGTGTTTTTAGTAATAATGGAAATCAGATAGTGTTTACTGTTATAGTGATGATTACCATGTTTATGCCGTTCCTTGGTGTACTGGTAGCCAGAATCCCGCTAAAAGGTATGGGATGGGTACCACATTTAAAAGGGAAACTTCGTTATGTATTCTTTGCCCTTTGGATGCCGGCGTTATTAAGTATCCTTGGAGGGGTCTTGTTTTTTGTGATTTTCCCGGATACATTTGACTCTGAATTTATGACGTTAAGAGGTCTTTTAGAGGAAGCGGGAGCGTTGGAACAGTTCGAGGCACAGGGTATCACGATACCAATGTATCTGCTGATTACGTCTGTTCAAGCTGTGACAATTGCACCATTTCTGAATATGTTTGTCGCATTAGGCGAAGAGGTTGGTTGGCGAGGTGCACTGTATCCGTATTTGAAGAAAAAGTTTGGTGACACCAAAGGCCGTATTGTGGGTGGTGCAATCTGGGGTGCTTGGCACTGGCCGATCATGATTTTTGCCGGTTATGAGTATGGAAAAGAATATATCGGCGCACCGGTACTTGGGCCAATCGTATTCTGTATCTCTACTATTATGATGGGTATTTTACTTGATTATGTATATGAAAAGACAGAAACCATTTGGTTGCCATCCCTTATGCATGGTGCTATCAATGCATTTACCATCTTTGCATATCTGGTAAAACCTGAATATTCCAATATGGCAATTCTAGGTCCAGCATATATTGGTATTATCAGTATGATTCCAATGATTATTGTAGCAGTCATCATTTGCGTAAAGACGAAAAGGAATTGAGTATTAAAGAGATATTCAATCTCACCCACAAATTTCAGTTTCATGCAGAGATGATTACATAAAAAAGATACCCAATTTTCATACACAAAATGTTGGGTATCTTTTTTTAATAGTTTAACTTAATGACATTGCACATTTATGGGCATCTTAGGATGGAGATAGGGGGACTCGAACCCCTGACCTACGCGTTGCGAACGCGTCGCTCTCCCAGCTGAGCTATATCCCCTTGGTACAGGAACATTATACTCCTTTTATTTTCACATAGCAATCTTTTTTTACGCAAAGAAGCCGCTGTCCAAGCGGATTTTCTCCACATGGGCAACGGCTCTCTTCAAGCGATTTTCATCTGCTTTTCAATTCATTATTTCTTCCAAGCGTCGTACTGTGACTGGAACTCAGCAAGTACATCCTGATATCCAGCTTCGTCCAGAGCGGACTGGTATGCAGCGATTGTAGAATCTACTTCGCTGGAAGCAACACCGCCGTTCTCAAGAGCGAATCCATACTGCTCAAATACGGTCTGGCATGCAGCGTACTTGTCAGCTACAGGAGTCTTGTCGAAACGGAAACCAGCTGCGCAGGAGGTGTTAGCGCCACCGTTGAAGTCCTTGTACAGGCTTGCCTTGTCAGCAGGCTCTCCAGCCTCAGGAGTAACGATTGTAGCGGAAGCAGACTCCCACATGGAGTGGTTGTACTTGCCGTTCTCTGTCTTAGCGATCTGGCCGTTTGCATCGTAGTTGAAGTCTTCGCCTTCAATACCAAAGGTGTACATATCAGCAAGCTTGCTGTCTGTGTAAAGCAGACCCATGAAGTCGATACAAGCCTTTGCCTGCTCCTCAGTGCTGTTAGCAGTGATGCAGTAGCAGGAACCAAGAGCGGAAGTGGAGTGTGCCCATCTGTCTGTGATAGGAACCATAGCAACTTCCTGATTGTAACGGCTGTTAGCCTCAGCATTTACAGGAATATCTGTCCACCAGGAAATAGCCCAGTCCTGAGTCTGTGTTGTTGTATCGGTTGTGGTCTTGGTAACATCATCCTCGGAAATGTAGCCAGCCTCTGCCCACTTAGCCATCAGGTCGCAGAACTCCTTGTACTCAGGGGTCTGGATCACATCGACAACCTCGTTGGTGTCTCTGTCAACAGCTACCCAGTTGGAAGTAGCGTCAGCAGTGAAGAAGTCAAAGCTGTTGATGTAATATCTGTAGAACATAGCAGTCTTCTGGGTAAGGAAAGGATACTTCAAGCCTTCGCTCTTTGCATCAGCCAGCATGGGCTCGATGTCAGCCAGCTTCTTAACAGTAGAAAGATCCCAGCTATACTTGTCAACCAGTTCCTGACGGAACATCAGATCATAGCCTTCTACGTTGTCCTTGTAAACAGGAATGAAGTAGTTCTTTCCGTTGTACTTGGTAGCTTCCCACTGTCCTGCGTCCATGGAGTTGTAGAGTGTTGTTCCCTTCAACAGATCTGTGATGTCATAAACTGCGTTCTGGGGAACCAGATCGTTTGTGCCGATGGTGCTCTCCCAGGATGCTGTCCAGAGCAGGTTGATCTCCTTGTTTGCCAGAGACGTATTTGCCTTGTCGGTATACTCTCCGGAACCGATGTCGGTCAGGTTGATCTTTACATTGATCTTGTCTGCAATGTAAGCATTGATTGCATCTTCAACCTTCTTAACCTGATTGGAGTCAGGAGTTGCAAGGTTAAAGGTTGCTCTTGTGACATTGATGACAACCTTCCCGTCATCTGTCTTGGGTGTTGAGGAGCTGGCAGTATTGCCGCAACCTGTCAGCATGCCTGCTGCCATAGCCGTTACCAGCAGCGTGGATAATAATTTTTTCTTCATTTGGTATAAACCTCCCTTGTTTTTTATATTCTCATGGGCTGCGCACTATACGCAGACCCGGAATATCATGTTTAACCTTTTACAGAGCCGACCGTCAGTCCCTTTATGAAATACTTCTGGAAGAAGGGGTAAACGATCATGATAGGTCCGATGACAACGATAACGGTTGCCATGGTAGCGGAATACTGGGGAATCGCTCCTCCCATTGCCGCTCTTGCCGACGCAGGCACATTCGAGTTGTTCAGCAGGAACTCGATACTCTTCTGGATATTTACCAAAAGCAGCTGCAACGGCTTCTTGTTGTCTGATTTGATGTACAAAAGTGCGTTCTGCCAGTCATTCCAGAATGCCGTTGCCATCATGAAGCCTACTGCCGCCAGTGAGGGCTTCAGAAGAGGCAGCGTGATCTGGAAGAAGGTGCGGTACTCTCCGGCACCGTCAATCTTTGCCGCTTCCATCAGCTCGGAAGGAATGCTGTTTGCGATGTAGGTCCGCAGGATGATGACATTCATGGTCGTCACGCAGAGCGGAAGAATCAGCAGAAGCAGACTGTCCTTCAAATTGTAGTAATTCGGCGATGTATAAATAATGTAGCAGGACAGCTGTCCGCCGCTGAACAGCATCGGTATCAGCAGGTAAACCGACAGGAACTTGGAAAGCCTGAATTCCTTACGGCTGATCGCATAAGCAAACATGGACATGATCAGCAGTCCGAACAACGTGCCGGCAACCGTGATGAAAATGGTCACTCCATAGGACACAAGCAGCTGCTTTCCATACCGCAGAACCGAATTGATACCGTCCAGAGACCACTTCTCCGGGAAAAAGCTGAAACCATTCTGGGCAATCGCTTTCTCATCCGTGAAGGCAGCGATGAAAACCAGTAAAATCGGCAGTGCGCAGAACAAGGTATAAATCAGAAGGAAAAATCCCAATATGTACTGTCCGATGCCCGTCTTTGTCTTTCTGGAAGGAGCCAGATCTGCATTTTTTATCTTCTTTGTCTTACTCATCATACTCCTCCTCTACTTAGAACAGGGAATCTTCCGGTGAAATCTTTCTCACCAGCCCATTAGCAAACAGCATCATCAGCAAACCAACAACCGACTGGAAGAGTGTCGTCGCAGACACAAATCCGTAGTTCGGATTCTTAAAGATCGCATGCAGTACATACGAGTCGATAACCTGTGTCGTCGAGTACAGCGTTCCGCTGTCTCTCGTAACCTGATAGAACAGACCTGTGTCAGATCTCATGATGTTACCAACCGACAGAAGGAGCATTACCGTAATCATCGGCACAAGCGCCGGCAGTGTGATATGCTTGATCTGCTGCCACTTATTTGCGCCATCAATCTCCGCTGCCTCGTACAGCTCTGTATCAATACCGGACAAAACCGACATATAAAGCACCGAGCCGTAGCCCACGCTGTTCCACATCTTTACAACGGTCAGAATGATCGGCCAGAGCGAAGCCGTGGTGTAAAATTTCACATGCATTCCCAGTGCATTGTTCAGGATACCTGTGTCGGTACTGATGAACGCATATACAATGAACTGTACCGCCGCGTAGGAGATGAAGATCGGGATAATCATTACCGTCTGCATCACCTTTGCACACTTCTTGAATACGAACTGGTCAATCGCAATCGCCAGAACTACATTCAGGAAGGTTCCCACTCCGGTGAATATCACGTAGTACAGCAGCGTGTTCTTCGTCATATTCCAGAAGATGTCCTTGGAAGCAAGCAGGAACTTGAAGTTCTCGATGCCGTTCCACGGGCTTGCCCAGATACCTTTGCTGTAGTCAAAGGATTTGAATGCCATCACCAGACCGCTCATCGGTATGTACGAGAAGAACAGTAATACCAGAAATACCGGCAGTGCCATCACTACATGAGCCCTGTGTTTCCATGTGTTTCTAAAAAATTCTTTCATATTCCCTCTCATTCTGCCGCTCAAGGCGACTATGTAATCAGAAGTAATTCTGTCAGCGTCCGACTTGCTCCGTCCGGGGAATCGTTGCCACCGACCTGCCCTCGAGAACCGTTCCGGGAATGACTATCTGTTCAACTACTGTGGTCTTCGGTCGTTATCCTGATGATTTCGCTGCATTCGGCGGAATCAATGCAATCAGGGCAAGGGGATTGCGAATCCCGGAGGATATTTCGGTGGCGGGATATGATGGCATAGCGGCAGCCCGGTATCTGGAGCCGCAGCTGACGACTCTGAAACAGGATGCGGAGCAGATCGGATGTGTGGCGGCAAGACAGCTGATCAGTCTGCCTCCGCCGTCCGGTAAAAGCTGGACACGCGGTTCTTTGTAACCGCCGAATCATCGCCGTGGATATAAGCTATCCTTCTGTGTCCCTTATGGTAAATGAATTCCACAAGATCCCTGATTCCGGCAACGTTATCGGATATTACCGCGATCCGGTCGTTGAAGATATGGTCGATCGTCACAACGGGAATATCGCTCTGAACCAGTTCAATAACCTCAGGATCACTAAAATCAATACAGGCAAGCACCACACCGTCAAAACCTCTGTAACGGCTGTGCTCCAGATATGTCATCCGGTCCTCTCTGTCTTTATAGCAGTTTATAAAGGTAATGTCGTAACCGCCCTTTTCCGCCGTCCGCTTGAAGCTGTCAAGCACTCCGGCAAAGTGGTCATGCGTCAGTCCGCTTGTGGCCTCGTCTATAAAGAGCACCCCGATGCCGCGGGTTCTGTTTGTCTTCAGGGCTCTCGCTGAGAGGTTTGGGGAATAGCCCATTTCCTTTGCGACCTTCTTAATGTGTGCTCTTGTTTCTTCTCCGATGTCGGTGTGATTATTCAGCGCTTTGCTAACCGTAGCCACCGACACGCCGCACACCTTTGAAATGTCTTTCAGCGATGCCATACCTTTATCTCCGTTGTTCACTTAATCGTTTTCGTATCTTCACTATACAACACCTTTTATACTTTTGCAAGCAAATTTTAATTTTTTTTGTGTGTTTTGCTCGTGGCGCCCGTTGCGTAACGTGGCAATTTGTATAGCATTTCTTATATACATGCCTTTTCCTTCTATTTTTAGCGTTCTTCGTGTGTGTATCCATTCATATCGTTTTCGCCGTCCCGATGCATTGTCTTCACACGGTACACAACTCTGCAAATACTTTTTCTTTGCGCTATTTTCCATATTTCTATTGCATTCTCCACCCACTTTATATATAATCTGGAATATAGCGTGGGTTTCTTAATCGTTTTCGGTTTTTTGTAACCTCGTCACTGTATAAAAATTAACTACAAGGAGAAAGCTATGAAATTTGGGTTTTTTGATGATGCAAATCAGGAATATGTAATCACTACCCCGAAGACTCCCCTCCCCTGGATCAACTATCTGGGCTGCAACGAGTTCTTCAGTCTTATTTCCAACACCTGCGGCGGCTATACCTTCTATAAGGATGCCAAGCTGCTGCGCCTGACCCGTTACCGTTACAACAACGTGCCGACCGACTGCAACGGCAAGTATTTTTACATAAAGGATGGGGACACGATCTGGAATCCCGGCTGGCAGCCGACCCAGACCGAGCTTGACAGCTACGAATGCCGCCACGGTATCGGCTACAGCCGCTTCACCTCTACAAAGAACGGCTTGAAGGCATCCCTGCTCTCCTTTGTTCCGATGAACGACAACTGCGAGCTGCAGAAGCTGACGCTGACGAACGAGTCCTCCGCTTCCAGGAGCTTTTCCGTATTTTCTTATGTAGAATGGTGTCTCTGGAATGCTGACGACGATATGAAGAACTTCCAGAGAAACTTCAGCACCGGCGAGGTTGAAGTCGTAGACTCCACGATTTTCCACAAGACCGAGTACAGAGAGCGCAGAAATCATTACGCTATCTATTCTGTAAACGCACCTGTTGCCGGATTTGACACGATCCGCGATGAGTTCCTCGGTGCATACAGAGGCGCTGACAGGCCTCAGGCAGTCGAGAACGGCGCCTGCACGAACTCCATGGCAAGCGGATGGGCACCGATCGCTTCCCATCAGCTGGATGTAACGCTTGCACCCGGCGAGAGCAAGACCTACATCTTCGTCCTCGGCTATATCGAAAATGCAGAGGATGACAAGTGGGAATCCTACGGCGTAATCAACAAGACAAAGGCTTGGGAAATGCTGAAAAAGTACAATACCGAGGAAGGTGTTGACAAGGCATTCGCAGAGCTGCAGACTTACTGGAAGCAGCTGCTCTCCAAGTACACGGTTTCCTCCGGCGACGAGAAGGTAAACCGCATGGTAAATACCTGGAACCAGTATCAGTGTATGGTGACATTTAACATGTCCCGTTCCGCTTCCTACTACGAGTCCGGTATCGGGCGCGGCATGGGCTTCCGCGATTCCTGTCAGGATCTGCTCGGCTTCGTGCATCTGATTCCCGACCGTGCAAGAGAGCGTATCATCGACATTGCATCGACGCAGTTCCAGGACGGCAGCGCATATCATCAGTACCAGCCTCTGACCAAGAAGGGAAATTCCGACATCGGCAGCGGCTTCAACGATGACCCGCTCTGGCTGATCGCCGGAACCTCCGCTTATGTCCGTGAGACAGGCGATACCTCCATCCTGACAGAGATGGTTCCCTTCGACAACGATATGAGTGTGGCTGCTCCTCTCATGGATCACCTAAAGCGCTCCTTCAACTATACCGTGACACACAAGGGGCCTCACAACCTGCCCCTGATCGGACGTGCAGACTGGAACGACTGCCTGAACTTAAACTGCTTCTCCGCTCATCCCGGAGAGTCCTTCCAGACCTTCGGTCCCAGCGAAGGTCCCGTAGCAGAATCCGTCTTCATTGCCGGAATGTTTGTCAAGTACGGCGAAGAGTACGCACAGCTCTGTGAGCTGTTAGGCGACAAGGACGAGGCGGCAAGAGCACGGAACGAGGTTTCCGCTATGTATGATGCCATCCTCGCAAACGGCTGGGACGGCGAGTGGTTCCTCCGCGCATACGATGCATACAGCCACAAGGTTGGCTCCAAGGAATGCCGCGAGGGTCAGATTTACATTGAGCCGCAGGGCTTCTGCGTACTGGCAGGCGTCGGCATCAAGGAAGGTCTCGCAGAGCGCGCCCTGAATTCCGTGAAGGAGCGTCTGGACACCAAATACGGTGTCATGATTCTCCAGCCCGCTTACACCGAGTATCACCTCGAGCTTGGCGAAGTTTCCTCCTATCCGCCCGGATATAAGGAAAATGCCGGAATCTTCTGCCACAACAACCCCTGGGTATCCATTGCTGAAACTGTGATCGGCAGAGGTGACAGAGCTTTTGATATTTATAAGAAGACCTGTCCCGCTTACATCGAGGACATCAGCGAGATCCACCGCACCGAGCCTTATGTATATTCCCAGATGGTAGCCGGACGCGACGCAAAGTTCCACGGCGAGGCAAAGAACAGCTGGCTGACCGGTACGGCTGCATGGACATTTGTAAACATCTCCCAGTACATTCTGGGTGTATATCCTACGCATACCGGACTGTCCGTTGATCCCTGCGTACCCAGCGGCTTCGGCGATTTCACGCTTACCAGACAGTTCCGCGAGGGCACTTACCACATCGAGGTAAAGAACCCGGACAATGTCCAGAAGGGTATCGCTTCCATGACAGTAAACGGAACGGCTGTAGACGGCCACATCATCCCCTATGTAAAGGGTCAGACCGAGTACAATGTTGTCATTACAATGGGCTAAAATCTGATAAGACATGCACCGCAAGGTGTGCAAAAAGTAGCGCCCCCGTCCAGCAAACTAAGGCGCTACTTTTTGTAGAATCACATTTTGCCAGCGGCTAGGTGTACACTAGTCATTGGCTCTCTTGTTAAAATGATTATAACGTCACTCCGGCACAATGTCAAGTTTTCCGTTACTTGCCTCATCCTCAATACCTTCTCCAAAATTATCAGCATGAACTTTTTGTTTTCGGATAAACTACAAATAGGAGGTATCTGCCATGAAGATTTTGTTTTATGACACCAAAAGCTATGACAAGGACTCTTTTCAGGAGACTCTGAAAGACTTTCCCGATATTGAGATCGAATACACGAAATCCGATCTCGACCCCAGAACGGCGGCACTCGCAGAAGGTTTCAACGCGGTATGCGGCTTTGTAAGCTCGGATGTCGGCGCACAGACGCTCTCGATCCTGCACCATAAGGGAATCGGACTGGTTCTGATGCGATGCGCGGGCTTTAACAATGTCGATCTGGATTCCGCCAGACAGTACGGCATCCGCATCATGCGCGTTCCCGGTTACTCGCCGGAGGCGGTGGCGGAGCATGCGATGGCATTGGCTCTCGCGTCAAACCGCAGACTGTACAAGGCATACAACAAGATCCGGGAAAATGATTTCAGCCTGGGCGGGCTTATGGGCTTTAACTTTTACCAGAAAACCGCCGGTATCATCGGCACAGGAAAGATCGGCGCCGCAATGTGCCGCATCTGCCAGGGCTTCGGCATGAAGGTCATCGCCTATGATGTGTACGAAAATCCATCCATCAAGGATTTTGTGGAATATGTGACTCTGGATGAGCTGCTGTCCCGCAGTGACGTCATCTCGCTCCACTGCCCTCTCATGGATTCCACCTACCACATGATCAATATTGATACTATCCGCAAGATGAAGGACGGTGTCATTCTTGTCAACACCTCACGCGGAGCACTTGTCAAAACAGCCGATTTAATTGAAGGGATCCGAATGCACAAATTTGCGGGTGTCGGACTTGATGTCTATGAGGAGGAGACAAACAATGTCTTCGAGGATCGCTCCGACGAGATTCTGGAGCATTCCACAACGGCAAGGCTGCTCTCCTTTCCAAACGTCATGATCACATCCCATCAGGGCTTCTTTACAAAAGAGGCTCTCCGCGCGATCGCCGAGACGACGCTGCAGAATGCCTCCGATTATGAATCCGGCAAGGAAAGCCCGAATGATGTGAAATAGAGCTTATCAGTCGTTCTTCTCCGTGCTGACAATATTGTTGAGCCATACACCTTTCTTTACGAGGATGAAGCCTATCACACACTTGATCAGGTCAAGCAGCTGACAGAACAGATACAGCGGCACAATGGGCATTCCGGTGAACCGGCTAAGGCAGAACGCAACCGGTGTCGTCACCACCCAAAGGAACACACTGTCAAACAAAAAGGTTATAATCGTCTTCCCTCCGGTTCGCAGCGTGAAGTAGCTTGCATGCATAAATGCCCAGATCGGCATACAGCACGCGGCGACACGCAGCAGATCTGCCGCGAGAATCCTTACCTCGTGAGAGGTGTTGTATATCATCGGGAACAGCGGCGATAACACGAATAAAATGGCCCCCAGCACAAAGCAGGACATTACAGAGAACGCGATCAGCTTTGTATCCGTGTCCTTCGCCTCCTCCATCTTGCCGGCTCCCAGAAGCTGTCCGACAATAATCGCTATGGCATTTCCCATCGACATGAACACAACGTTGAACAGGTTCGAGATGGTGGAGGAGATATTCAGCGCCGCAACAGCGTCAAGACCGCGCATCGAATAGCACTGGTTCAGGATGGCAATTCCTGCTGCCCACAGAATCTCATTAACCATAAGCGGCGTACCCTTGCGCACAATATTCCCCGCCAGACCCGCAGGAATGCTGAATTCCCGGTATGCCCCGCGGATAAAGGGCATTCTCTCCGCATGGGTATGTGTCCAGAAAATGACGATGAACGCCTGCACATAACGTGAGATCACGGTCGCCACGGCAGCACCGACAACTCCGAGCGCCGGCGCACCGAGTTTTCCGTAGATCAGGATATAGTTCAGCGCCAGATTGACGCACACTGCCGTCACCCCCGCTGTCATGGGAAGCTTCGTTTCGCCGCACTCCCTCAGAGTGCTGGCATAAATCTCCTCCACCGTAAACGGAATCAGTCCCGTCAGCATGACAAGCAGATAATCTCTTCCATATCTCAGTGTAGCCTCCAATGCCTCCTCATTCCCCTCGCCGTGCAGATAGAGCCCGATCAGCTTCTCTCCGCCGAAGAACAGAACGATGATTCCCAGAACCGCAAGGGCAATACAGATGTACAGCTTAAAGCGGAACGTCCGCTGTACTCCCTTGTGATCCTTGCAGCCGTAAAACTGTGCACCAAAGATCCCGGCACCGGATATTGCCCCGAAAATTGCCAGATTATATACCAGCAAAAGCTGGTTCACAATCGCAATGCCGGACATCTGCTCCGTTCCGACACGCCCCACCATGATATTGTCCAGAAGACTCACAAAGTTCGTGATGCCGTTCTGAATCATGATCGGCACAACCACCCCAAGAACCATCGCATAGAATGCACGGCTCCCGATTAATTTCTTTTTGATATTCATTTCAACACATCCCCGTGTCCTGCGACACATCCCTTACCTTAGTTTTCTCCTCCCTGTCTTCCACACAGCTTCAGAGACGGATGCTTTTCATCCTACTCCACGGATCGCAGCTTTGTCAACATATTTTCCTACAATTTCCGCCATTTCTTTCATTGTCTCTGCGGGAAAAGCGCGAAAGCCTGCACACATCACGTTTTCGCTCTCCTCAAAGCCCTGTAAATAGTAAGCTCTGCTGCCCTCCAGAAGACGTCCGATGCTCTCAAACTCCTCCACCGTATGTATGCCGTCCACAACAGTTGTCCGAAATTCATACGGCACGCTGCCGCTCTTCAGGATAGCAATGCTCTCCTCAATCCGTGAGACATCCATTCCCGCACAGCCGCAAGCCCGCGGGTAATTCTTCACCGATGCCTTGACATCCATCGCCACATAGTCCACCAGCTTCGTCTCAATAAGCTCCTGAAGCACACGGGGTCTGTAACCGTTCGTATCGAGCTTCACGAGATACCCCAGCTCCTTGAGCTTACCGATAAATCCGGCGAGGTCAGGCTGCAGGGTCGGCTCACCGCCGGTGATGCAGACACCCTCCAGCATTCCCCGCCGCTTCCGCAGATGCGCCAGAACCTCTTCCTCCGGTATGGCGGACTGCCCTTCCGGGTCGAGCACAAGCCCTGCGTTATGGCAGAAAGGACACCGAAAGTTACAGCCACCGGTAAAAACGGTGGCTGCTACATGTCCTGGAAAATCTAATAATGTTGTCTTCTGAAAACCGCAAATCCTCATTGATTACTCCGTCTTCTTTCCGGCTTTTTTAACGGGCGCATCATCCTTTTTGACATTTCGGGGCGCTCTGCCGTAGGTGATCGTCATTTCCTTGATCTGTGCGGCAAGCTCCTTTGTGAATGCGCCGTCCTTCATGCGCCACTTCCAGTTATCTCCCAGCGTAGACGGTGTGTTGATCCTCGCCTCTGAGCCAAGCCCAAGGTAATCCTGCATCGGGATGACCGCCAGATCGGACACGCTGGAAAGCGCTGCCCTGATGAACTCCCATTTGATCTCCTCGGGTGTCTTCCCCGCCAGATTCAGATAGCGGTCGCAGAATTCCTTATCCTGCTTCGGAAGCTTTTCATACCAGCCCATTGTCGTGTCGTTGTCGTGGGTTCCGGTGTAAACGACGCTGTTATGGATATAATTATGGGGCAGGTAATCGCTCTCTTCCCTGGAATCAAACGCAAACTGCAGCACCTTCATGCCGGGATAACCGGTGCGTTTTACTAATTCTAACACAGACGGGGTCAAAAAGCCAAGGTCTTCTGCAATGACTGCCCTCTCGCCGAGCTTCTTCTTCATCGTCTCGAAAAGTGCATATCCGGGGCCCGGCTCCCATGTGCCGATCTCTGCCGTCTTCATGCCGGCCGGTATGGAATAATAAGCGTCAAACGCACGGAAATGGTCAATTCTGACTACATCATACATCTTAAAGCAGGCTTCCAGACGCTTCATCCACCACTCAAAGCCGGTCTTCTCATGATACTCCCAGTCGTAAAAGATGGAAAGCTCGTGGCGGAGCATTATGTACCACCATATAGTGCAAAGTACAGACATGTATCGTTTTCCATGTGTAAATCAGTAACCTCTATGGCAGTCGGACTTGCGATGGAAGAAGGTCTTTTGTCGCTCGATGAGAAGCTGGTGGATATCTTCCCGGAATACACCGGACTTTTCACGAAGAAGGCAATGAAGGAAGTCATACATGAAAGGTGCTTTCTGAAAC
>OQWA01000142.1_pt1 | contig 17706 bp, 10 predicted proteins | sample 1691581 | NCBI WGS metagenome assembly OQWA01 (sample SAMN03418264, study PRJEB22391) | human gut metagenome | biome: human-gut; feature: organic feature; material: feces | host: Homo sapiens | place: Tanzania | collected 2013-01
TATAGAAGAATGCCGTATGTATGTTTTCAAAAACGATCATCACGCCGCCTGCGCCGTCGCGCGAGCCCGTCGTCGAAGTTTCGGCGAAATACGACGAAGTTACGGTGACCGACACTTTTGAAGGTTACCGCTTCGACAAGCTTTTTTCTGTGACGGAAGATGGGGTAAACGTTCTTATTCAGGACAGGTATCTGGACAAAACGAAACTTCCTTCGTCCGCGGGCGAAGGGAGCGTTACCTGCACCTATAAAGGGAAAAGCGCGACCGTCAAAGTCATTTTGCGAAACACCGTTTACAAGGTTACGCCGACGGTTACGTCCGTTACGATAAATCAGGTTCAGGTTGATAACGGCGTCGATTTTTCAAAGTATTTTTCGGTTACGGCGGACGATAAGCCCGTTGAAATTACCGAAGACATGATCGAGAGCGACGTCCGTCGCGACGTGGGCGACTACACCGTGTCGGTAACGTACAAAGGCGCAAGCGCAAGCATTGCCGTGCACGTAGAAGAAGGACACGTCATCGAAATAATCGACAGTTTCAACTCGTTTGAAATTTCCGAAGATATGCTTTCGTCGTTTGACGTGACTACACTGTTTTCGCTGTATTTCGACGGCGAAGCGGTGAAAGTAACGGAAGATATGATTGACGCGACCGCGCTTAAAAACGCGACGGCGGGCAATTCGTACGTCGTGAGCATGCGTTTTGAAAAAGGCGGATTCTCAAACGAAAAATCGGTGACGGTAAACGTCGTGGAAGCGGCGAAAACCGTTGTTACCGCAAAAAACACCGAAACTTATCCCAACGGCGCGGCGATTGATTTAACGAGTTTATTTTCGATAACGAAAGGAACGGAAGTCATTCCCGTGACTCCGTCAATGATAACCGGTACGATCGACTACACGACGGAAGGCGAAAACCCCATTACGATAACTTACGGCGATATCCAAAAAACCGCAGTCGTTACCGTGAGATACGGCGTTATCATCAATCTTCCGCGCGGCGACGATATCCCCGTTACCATCGGCACGGATAAAAACTCGTACGATTTTGCGGCGGACTTTTCCGTCATCGTGAACGGGGTAAAATATACGCAAATCGAGGATCTTATCGATATTTCCGGAATAGATTTTTCAAAACCCGGCACGACAAGCGCGAAAATCACTCTCAGGTACAACAAAGACAAGATCCCCACAAGCGGTCCGAATTATGAAACCTATGAAAAAACGTTGACGTACGTCGTCGTAACGAACACTTACGAAATAATCGTCGGCAAAGAAGAAGTCATCCTTGAAAAAGGCACTAAATCTTACGACGTATTGTCAAACATAAGGGTTAAGGTCAACGGCAAAAGCCTTATGCCTTATCCCGACAGAGAAGTCGCGAAGAACGATCCTCTTGCGGTTTACGTCGAAAGCGTCGGACATATCGACTTCGATTCAATTGCTCAGCAAAAAGTAACGCTTAAAGTTTACGTCAACGGCGTGGACGAAGATCCTGTCGAAGTATCTTACGGCGTTCTTATAAAATCGGACATCGTCGTTACCGCAAAAAACAAAGTGGTATTTTCGGACACGACGATTTACACGAAAGATTTGTTTGACGTCACGAGAAACGGCGAAAGCATTCCCGTGACCAACGATTTGATCTCGGGCAAAGTCGACACTTTCAGAACGGGCGAATATACGGTAACGATAAATTATCTCGGATTCGTCGCAAGCGCGAAAGTTTTCGTTCTGGACAACGGACTTGTCGGTAACTACAAGACGCAGGTTACGCTCATTCCCCAAAAAGACGACGGCGACGGCGACGATTACGGCAGCGGTTGGGGCGACGACTACGCCTGGGGCGCGTCCTATGCCACGGCTTCGGCAATCACCGCATACGGGTTCAGCGTGTCGCAAAACGGCGAAGTCTTCCTGAACGGCAAGGCGGCGAAAATGGAAGAGTGCCTTGAAGACGGCTCGATAATTCTCAAAGTCGGCACAGACAAATTCACGCTCCGATACGAAAACGGCGTTGCAACGCTCAATCCCGACAACTCGTTGAAGATGACGTTTTCGGAAGTAAGACGTCCGTTCGTGTTTTTCAGGGACGACGTATGGAGAATTTCGGCGCACTTTTCGGTGAATACGCTGTCGCAATACGTCCTTGCGGGCGTTGCGATCGGCACGTCCTACGACGTTTATAAAATTATTCCGAAAACGCAGGACAGCGGTCTTTCGACAAAATTTTACTGCATGAAAACCCGACTTGCAGAAAGGACAAGCAGCGACACGAGTTATGACGTCGCGTTCGGCGACTGCACGCTCGGTACAGGCACGGTCGTTCCCGTTACCGGCGTAAGCACGACGCTTACCTTCGGTGGTGAAACGCTCGACTTCACGATGAACGATTCGAAATCGGGCAAAACAATCGCCGTACAGGAAACGCCCGAATACGCAAACAAAAAGTTTTCGGGTACGGTTGATGGCGAAACGGCAGAACTTCGCTTTGACAGAAACGAAACTTTGTCTTTAATCGTTAAATACAAAACGGTAATAAGCCTTAGCAAGTACGATATAGCCGCGCTCAAAAACGGATATATCGACCACGAAAACGACGAAGTTTTCGTTTATGACTTCGCAAAAGACTATTACAGTTACAAATTCTCGCTCGACGTCGAAAACGGCACTTTCACCGTCATTGAAAAGGACAACCTTTTCGGAATTTATAAAAACGGCAACAAGTACGTTTATCTTGACGGATACGGCACGGGGCTTGTCAACTTCGGTCAGGGCTCGCAATACGACACGTCTCTTTCGTACGAAAGAAAAGGCGGCGAAATCGATCTGACTTTCCTTAATACGAAGCCTTCGTTCAAGTATGGCGCGGGCGCGACGATGTATATCGACTCTTTCGGCAACGTCCTTACCGCAAAGAACTTTGTCGGCGGCATCGAAAACGGCACGGACTTTGAAAACGAAAAAATCCGTGGCGGCGCGCTTGTGAGAATTCTTTACAACGTCATCGGCGCGGACTTAACGGGAAACAACGCGAAAAAAGAATTTTATAATTCCCTTGAAATCGTCACCAAAGACGGCGAATTCAAGGGCGAAGAAGCGATAAAAGCAATTTGTTCCGGCACGGGAAAAATCATCGACACCTCGACGATAAGCTTCACAAGGGGCGGCTTTTACAAATATACCGTTACCGCCGACGTGTTTGGCGCAAAAGTGACGAAAACATTCTCAGTCGAAGTGCTTGCGCTCGCGCATCAGGACAATAAGTACGCCTGCAATTTCGGCAGCGGGATACTCAACGATTCGGTCACGCTCTCGATCGACGCGAACGGTCGCGTGAAATTCGCCTCTGGAAATACGTACAAAGGGCTTGCAAGATTCAACGAAAACGGATTCTTTGCAAAGGTCTCGGGCGAAGGCGGCACGGCATACCTTTCGGCGACGGAAAGTAACGGGGTTGTCCTTGTGAAATGCACCGGAGCGCTTTCGATGAACGAGTATTTCGTCCTTGGCGGAAACGTCGGCGGAATGACCGCTGGCGCGAACGGAAAAGTGCTCAGAAAAATTGTTTACAACGGCGCAGAAACGTGGTATTTCAGCGAAAACGCAAGTTCAATCGGCGAAATCGCAACGATAAACGTGTTAAACGGTACGAACGTTGAAGCAGGCGCGATAGTTGAAATAAACGTCGAAGATATGAAAACCGTTGCGAGAATCAACAACACGAACAGCGCGACGAACGGACTTGAATTTTCGGACGGCGTGCGCGGCGAATATACGCGCGACGGCGCGGACAACCTTGTCATCGACGGGTTCGGCATGGCGACGCTCGGCGCGAAAAGCGCGAAATATCAGATCAATGCGGACGGAAGCGCGTCGGTTTATTTTGACGACGGACTGAAAGTTTACGTCTTGTCGGACGGAAAATACAGCGATTCCGCAATCAAGCTCGACGCGACGCTTGTCGAAGGAAAGACGTACACGGCACAATACTCGTTCAGATGCAAAAATGTTGCGACTTATGTTTATGAAGCGACGACCACGTTCAGATTCGGGCGGGACGGCATTGTTGAAGTAACGTCGGTAAGTCCCGATCACGACAGCGGCGAGTTCGCCTGCATGGACGACACGTACGAGGCGGTTTACGCAAGCGGCGCAGGCGCGCGCGGCACTTATACGGTAAGCGACGACGTCGTGACCGTCACTGTAAACGGCTTCACGTTCACGTTCACGATCAAAGACGTCAGTGTGGCGGGCGTACTGATCTGCTCGTCCACGACGGTAGACAGCGGGGCGCACGGATATTTTGCCGTCGGCACCGCATTCATTAACTAGTTCTTAGAAGGTTGCGGGCGCGACGCGTCCAAGGCTTATAAGATAAATTTTTTATAAAGGAGAAACACCTATGAAACGAAGCAAATTATTGTTAGTGCTGGTTCTGGCGCTTGTAGCGGTAATGGCTTTGGTGGCGTGCGACAAGACGCCCGTACACGAACACGCGTACGGCGGCTGGACAATCGAAACCGCGCCGACCGCTTCGGCAGAAGGAACAGCGACAAGAAAATGCGCTTGCGGAGAAAAGGAAACGGCAACGCTTGCGAGCCTTTCGGACACATCGGTCTGGACGGTAAGCAACAACGTTCCCGCGACTCATACACAGGACGGCTGCACCGTCTACACTTCGCAATACGGCACGGTAGTCGTAACGCTCGGTAAACTTACCGATCACAAATACGGCGCCTGGGAAATCACGGTTGAGCCCGACTTAACCACGGCAGGCAAGGCAAAACGCACCTGCGAATGCGGCGACATCGATGAAATCGACGTGCCCGCGCTTGAAAACGCGAGCGTATGGACGAAGGCAACCGCCGTCAGGGCGTCGCACGACGAAGAAGGGCTTGTGAGATACACGTCCGTTTACGGCACGGTCGAAAAGACTGTCGCGAAGGGCGAACATTCCTGGTCAAGCTGGAAAATCGTCACCGCTCCCACCGCAGCCAAAAAGGGCGAGGCGGCAAGATTCTGCACCACCGACGGTTGCAAATCGACAGAAACGGCGGAACTTTCCGTGCTTACCGATACCACTGTTTGGACGGCAAGCGTAACGGCGGCAACCTGCACGACTCCCGAAATCACCACTTACACGTCGCTTTACGGCACTGTCACGGTTGAAACTGCGGCGGCAAACGGACATAACTTCCAGGTCAGCGTAATTATCGCCGAACCCAAGTGCACCGAAAAAGGCTCCGCCACAATCAAATGCACGGTATGCGGCTGTGAAGAAACCAAGGAAATCGCCGCTCTCGGCCACGCTTTCAGCGGTGATTACGTGCCTTACGTCAAGAGTGCCTATGAAGACGAAAGCGGCGAAACTTGGGGTACCGATTACGACGGCAGCGAATATCATGCAAAGAAATGCTCACGTTGTGGTGAATATGACGAGACGAGCAGACGAGCCCACACTTTCAACGGCGCCCCTGTTTATAAGGCAGAGAAAGATATAAACGGTCATGAAGTAAATGCTTATTATACTTGTGATGATTGCGAATATACCAAGAGCGAAAAATTAAAAGGATATCTTGAAGAAGGATCGTTCTGGACGAAAGGCGAAGAAACACCTGCGGACTATAACAAAGAAGGCAAGGTAATCTATACCTATAAAGAAGACAACACGCAAATTACAATAGTCACGCCGAAACTTGTTGCGCCTTATGACGGAAAAACATATACGGCTGCGGAAATTCATTTTGATACAAATGTAGCGGATACGGCAACAATCACGAAACATAAAATCAATGCGTTCATAACGATTGACGACAAAGGAACCGGTCGCGGTGAAGCATCTCCGTTCAATTGTGATTGGGCAATCACGATGGTTGATGCGGCGACAGGTAAGATCAGCATTAAGGCGGGCGATTCCACGTACGACGGATACGTCGATATGGAAACCGGAATAATCGTATATTTCGGCACACTGAACAGAATGTACATTCTTTCGCCGTTCGATTCCGCAAACAGTGAATATAAAGTTTCTCAGTTTGCTATGTCACTGGCAATCGAATATACTCCCGACTGCAATCTTGGCAGCAAGCATTCGTTCACGATGTTTGTAACAGATGACAAGGTTTATTTCGGCGTAAGATTCAACAACGGCACAGCCGATATCAGCGCAAACGAATGCTTTGAGGCAGAAAATCTTGTCGTATTTGACAAAGACGGCAACAAGATCAAAGGATTCAAGAAAGTCGACGGAACGACGACCGCCCTTGACGGATACGAAGGCACTTATACCAACAGCGAAGACACAACCGAAAGCGTGGTCATCGACGGTATCGGCGGTCTTGTCATCAACGGCACAGTAAACGGCGTTTATACGAAAGCGGCAGGCGCAGACTATTTTGAAGTTTACGTTGTTGACGGCAGCGGCGTGAAAACGGCTTATTATCACGTAACCATTTCGGGCGATAAGTATACCAAAGTCGCGAAAAACGCAACCGTGAAGTTTACTTCTGCGGAAGGCACCGCTCCTGCGGACGCAACCGTTTCCGCAAATATCGAGTATGTTCTTGCCCCCATGGCTGACACCGAAACCAAAAAATTCATGGGTTGGAAACGTGCGGGCAGTGAAGAAATCATCACGTCCGTGAAACCTGCAATCGACGAAGAAATCAACCTTGAAGCTGTCTGGGCAGACAAGGTAAAAATCAATATCGTTGACAGTGTCGGCGGAAACAAAACCGCATATATCGGCGACGGCGATATGATTGCAACCGCGCTTCCCGCATACGAAATCGAAAAGACCGTTTCGCCTGACAACACAAAATACTTTGTCTGCTGGTATATCGACGCCAACGGCAACGGTGCGTTCGACGCAGGCGAAGCCATTGATGCGGAAGCTGAAATTACCACAGCCGACAACGGAATCACTATTGTCGCAAATTGGGCAGATTCGTGCGCATTGGCAGGAACGTATTATGGCGTTGAAGTTTGGGGCAAGGATAGAGTAGGATCATCTGTTTATTCAATAGTAATCAATGCAATTGGCGAGATATCAGGAAAGAAGACAGGAAAAATTTCAGCTTTTGATACTACGACAGGAAGGGTAACTTGGAATGAGAAGAATTCTTATACCGGCATATTAAAAACCACTGACTATTATTTTTGGTTCGATCCCGAGAATAAAATAATAGCAGGTATTTATAATGATACTAAAATCGGTAGTGACTACTATCTCTTAACAAGTGCGCTGACGGAATCGAATTTTAAACCAAACGCATCGTATGGGGTAAAAAACCCTTTGGATAAGCAAGAATTGTCTATACAATTTGTTAATGTTAATACTATCAATGGTAGTAAAAATGTCTTATTGTATAACAATACGATTTATTCAAACATCACTATTGAAAACGCCAATGGCATAACGCTTGCTGTCCAAGACATTAAAAATTCAACAACACTTTTAGTAAAAAATGCGACAACGAATGAAATAATTGTTGCAGTTGCAACAACAGACAATAACTTTGATACGTCTAAAACGACACAAACTCTTGACGAATACTTTGGCACTTATACTTGCGAAGGACAAGGCAACCTTGTTCTTGACGGCGTAGGCAACTTCGCATGGGGCAGCAAGAACGGCACCTATACGCTCAAAGACGCGACGGCAAAAACGTTTGACGCATACGTTGTCGCTGACGGAAAGAACACCGAGTATTACGTGATTACTCTTGACACGACGGCAAAGACATATACGACTGTTAAACCTACGGTGCAAATTTCATTTGAAACCGAGCACGAAAGCGTAAGCGCAGTCGACGTAAATGCAAACGTTGCGTATACGTTGCCGACGATAACAACGACAGGATTTGTTCTTCGCGGGTGGTATGTAAAAGGCGATGCTGACATGAAACTTGTCGGCGCGACTTATGTTCCTGCCGAAAACGTAACTCTTGTTGCAAAATGGGACGAGGCGATTGTTATCACATACAATTACCTTGACGGTGGCGCTCACGAAAACAAAGTAGTAACTTCGTATTATGCAAACGATAAAATCACTCTCGAAAAAGTCGATTTCAAATACGGCACCCTTGTATTTGATGGTTGGTATACCAAAGATGGTTCGACAACTGACGATTGGGGCACCAAAATGAAAGACAACGACGTTGTTACCGAAAGTGCGACGTATTACGTAAAATGGATTGTCCCTCATACGATGATGGGAACATATTCGGGTTACGAAATCGACGGAAGGCTGTATACAAGTCAAAAGACTTTAACAGTTGACGCATACGGCAAGACGACAGGGCTCCAAAGCGGATCGATTTTTGATTTTGATGCAGAAACAGGCTTGTTCAAAATCGGCACGACCAGCAGTTACAAATACGGTCATTTCGACGCTGTTTCCAAGACGATTGCCATTTCGTATAAAACGTATTCGTCGACAGATAAAGACATAAGTTTGAATGATGACTTCTATGTGTTTGTCGAAGGCGAAAGCGCAACGTTCACTTCGGTTTGCGTATGGAATAAGGACAAAACCGCACTTATGGGTTATGGCGAAAACAAATTCTTCTTTGTTCATAACAACAAGGTTTACGGCGACGTTACTGTAACCGCAAAGGATTTGGAGGGTAATGCTATTACAGATACGTCTAAATATGCAACCGCAAGCAACCTTATAATTGCAAGAAACAGCGAAGTAATTGCACAATTTGGCTATGACGGAACGACGTTGGTTGAACTTGACGGATATCAAGGGAAATATAACGCTGCCAACGTTGGCGAAGTTGAACTTGACGGCGTAAAAACCATTAAGTTTGGCGGAAATACCGGTACTTACGCAAAAGCGGCAGATGGCGCGGGATACACCTTTGACGTTTATATGACCGAAGGCGAAAACACCGTATATTATCGTGTAACCGTTGAAAAGAGCGGTATGACCTGCACGGTTGTCAAACCCATGGTAACGATTACTTACAACGCAAACGGCGTAACCCCTGTTGAAACGCTTGTTGCAAACGAATCGAAGAACATGAACGTTGCATACGCTTTGCCCGTGCTCACAAATGCGGACAAGGTTTTCCGCGGATGGTACGTTTCCACCGATGAAAGCAAGACTCTTGTTTCTGCAAACTACGTTCCTACTACCGACGTAACGCTCGTTGCAAAATGGGATAATAAAGTAACGCTTACTATTGTTTATAGCGAAACCAACGAACAAACGTTTGCTTATGGCGTTGGCGATACGCTCAATATGAACAAGTATATCCCCGCTTATGCAGACGGCAAAGCGTTTGATCATTGGTATACTCTTGATTCCGAAGGAAAGCAAGTCGTATTTAATTCTAATGTAATCAACGAAAGCATAAGGGTTTATGCGGCATATGTTGAAGCAGTTAGCCCGTTTGTCGGAACGTTTAAGGGTATTTATCTCAATGTTCCTACATCGAGTTGGGGAAGAAAAGTCGGGGTATATGCGAATCAAACGATAACCGTTACGGCGGAAGGCGTAGTAACCGGCGACATCAAGGGTACGATCAGAAATTATGATCCTGCAACCAACACGTTTGAAATAGTTGACGCAAGTAACTCTTCTCGCGTATATCCGTGTACCTATGATCCGTCCACAGGCTTGTTTGCGGTAAACGATTACAGCACTTCTTCGTCAAGATCTATCAGAGTGTTTGTTATGAATGCGTCGTCGCTTACTATCGAAACCAACTATTACGGATATGCAAACGGTCTTGAAATGGTCGCATTCTCTGTAAAAGTAACGGATGCAAACGGAAGCAGAAAAGTCAACGTATTCTTGAACAACGGAAAGGTATATGGCAACGTAACCGTTTATATTAACGAAAAGGTCGCAACCGACGTATCGCAAATCGGTCAATCCATCAGCAACGTAGAAACTCTTGCGTTCGAAGATCAGGACGGCAATATCATTGTCAAATACAGAAAGCAAGGATGGTCTTACGTTAAAGAATAATCCCGACACTCAAAGACGAAAGTCGATGAAGTAATTAAAGACGCCCCGACGGAAACGTCGGGGTTGTTTTTTGCGGTTTTGCGGTTTTTGATGCGGATTGCGCCCGAAAGCGGGCGTAGAAATCGCAGGCGGCGGACGGTTTTGATCAAAATGCCGTTGCAACGGCGGGGAAACGGTGGTACAATGGTTTTATGGCAACACTCAGGGAAATTATCGACAACAGCAAATACGCCGTTTTCTTCGGCGGCGCGGGCGTATCCACCGCAAGCAACATCCCGGACTTCCGCGGGAAGAACGGCATTTACAACACCGAAAACGAGTGGGGACTTCCGCCCGAAATCATTATCTCGCACACCTTCTTCACGCGGCGCACGAAAGACTTTTACGATTACTACAAAAAATATATGGTATATCCGTCCGCCGTGCCGAACGCCGTGCATATCGCGCTGGCAAGGCTTGAAAAGGAAAGCAAAATCAAGGCGGTGCTGACGCAGAATATCGACGGGTTGCATCAGGCGGCGGGCAGCAAAAACGTCTATGAACTGCACGGGAGCGTCCACAGAAATTATTGCACGCGCTGCGGAAAGTTTTATGACCTTGATTATATCCTCGGCGCAAAGGGCGTGCCGACGTGCGAGTGCGGCGGTGTGATTAAGCCCGACGTCGTTTTGTATGAGGAGCCGCTCGACGACGACGTATGGCAGGGCGCGTGGGAAGAAGTGCGACGCGCCGACACGCTTATCGTTGGCGGCAGCAGCCTTACGGTTTATCCCGCTGCGGGGCTTGTCGATATGTTTTACGGAAAGAACCTTTGCATAATAAACGCAACTCCGACGCCATTTGACCGCCGCGCCACTTATCTTTCTCACGAAAGTTTAACCCGCGAGTTCGAAAACTTATAAACAGCCTTTTGTTGATTTTCTGTTTGACATACAAAACAAAAGCCTTCCGGAATGGAAGGCTTTTTTGTGCGGTAAAAAATAAATTGTAAATGGATTTGCGGTTTTTTTGCTTGTCTTTTCCGATGAACAAGCGGTTATTTTTGCTTGTCTTTGCCGATATAGAAAAGGGCAAGACACTCGGGGCCGACGTGCGCGCCGATGATGGGACTCATTTCGTTTATGACGATGTTTTTATATCCGAAATGCTCCTCGATTTTTTGTTTCAGCGTGAGAGCGTCCGCCTCGCAATCGGCGTGTTCGATATAAACGAATTCCGAATTGTCGATGCCTTCGGATTTTTCGCACATTTTATCAAACAGGGCTTTAACTGCCATTTTGCGACCTATAACCTTGGATATTGGCACAAGATAGCCTTCCGTGTCGGTGATGAGAATGGGTTTTACCTGCATTGCCGTGCCGACGATTGCCGCCGATTTTTTGAGCCTGCCGCCGCGGTACAAATGCATAAGGTCGTTGACGGTGAAGTCGTGATGGCAGACGTCGCGGAAGGACGTTGCAAAGTCGACAAGTTCCTGAAAACTTGCGCCTTCACGGCGTTTTTTCAGGCAGTAGTAAACGAGCATGCCTTCGCCACCCGAAGCCGACTTGCTGTCAATTATGCAAATTTTCCTGTCGGGGTACCTTTCCAGAAGTTCTTCCCCGGCTTCCGTAACCGCCTTGAACGAGCCCGAAAGTTTTGACGAAAAGCAAATGAAAAACACGTCCTGACCTTTTTCAAGATACGGCGTGAAGAAGTCGATTGCGGTCGTTGTATTGATAAGCGACGTGGACGGAAAAACGCCCGCGCGCATTTTGTCGTAAAACTCTTTTTTGGAAATGGTATCCGCGTCGTACGCTTTGCCGTCGATAATGACGTCCATGGGAATAATCGCGAAATCGTCCTCGTAAAACTGTTTGGGAAGATTGCAGGTTGCGTCGGATATGATAACGTAATCGTGTGCCATATATACCTCTTTACAAAAAGTGTCGCGCGACCGCGCGAGGAGCGTTTACGAAAAAAGGAACGATAAAAATCCCGTTCCCCGCTTGTAAAATTCCTCAATTTTAATATAAACAAAAACACCACATTTGTCAAGTTTTTTATCGCGCTTCCTAAAAAAAGTACGTGTATGCGTGCGCGCCCGCATTAAGTTTTTATTGACTTTTATATATTCAAAGGCGTATCATATTATTATCAATTATATCAAATCGTATATGTTCGGAGGAATTATGCAACACGAGATCACGAAACCCCAAAGATTGCTTGACGAAAACGGCAATATCAAAGAGCCCGGCTTTGCCAAAAAGATGCTTTACGAATATCACCGCTCCGACGTCAAAGCCAAAAACTGGCGCATTAAGGAATGGGATTACTACTACATCGGCAATCAGCATTACGGGCTTGCGCTCACTATCGGCGACAACGGCTTTGCAGGCGCATTGTCCACGTCGATTCTTGAATTCGACAAACCTTACGACGTTACGAAAACCGCGCTTGTCGTGTTCCCGCTCGGCAAGATGAACCTTCCCGAAACGTCGGAAAAAGGCACGACCAAATGGACGCAGGGCAAAAGTTCGTATTCCTTTGAAAACGACGGCAAAGTCCGCCATCTTAAAGGCACTCACGCCAAATTCGACGGTGACAACGCTTTGACTTTCGACATCACGCTTTCCGATTTCCCCGAAGAATCTATGGTAATCGCGACTCCGTTTGACAAAAACGCTCACTTTTATTTCAATCAGAAAATCAACTGCATGCGCGCGGAAGGCGTCGTAAAATGCGGCAATAAAGAATGGAAATTCGACAAGTCCGACAGTATGGGCACGCTCGACTGGGGGCGCGGCGTCTGGACGTACGACAACACCTGGTACTGGGGCAGTCTGCAAGGCTATCTCGAAGACGGCAGCCGCTTCGGCTGGAATATCGGTTACGGCTTCGGCAACACGTCCGCAGCGTCCGAAAACATGCTTTTCTATAACGGGAAATCGCATAAACTCGACGAGGTTACCTTCAATATTCCCGTCAAAAACGGCAAGGACGATTATATGAGCCCGTGGACGTTCACGTCGAACGACGGCCGTTTTGAAATGAATTTCACCCCGATTCTCGACAGACAGGCACCCTTGAACGTCGGCGTAATCTGCATGCTTCCGCATCAGGTATTCGGCAAATTCAACGGCAAAGCAATCCTTGACGACGGCACTGTGATCGAAGTGAAGGATATGATAGGATTCGCTGAGAAAGTCCACAACAAATGGTGATAAAAAGTCATAATTTTGCGATATTTTGCTTTTTCGGCTGAACTTGAAAATTCGTGTACGCCAAGTACACTGGAATTTTCAAAACCCGCCGAGAAAACCACAATCTCATCAAAATTCTGACTTTTTAGGGAATTATTTCTCTCGCCGTTTTTAGGGAGTTGGAATCTAAAAATTCTGACTTTTTAGGGAGAGTGTTTTTCCGTGCGAAGCACTCTGTCATTGCGGAGAACCGTTTTGCAGTGCTGTGGCAGAGCTTCGCAATGACAATTATATATCCGCAACGTGCCAGAGGCACACATCGCGCCGAAGGTGCAACGCTTTTGCCGACAGGCAAAAACATCGTTTCATCGCTTTTTAGAAGCACCCCACAAGGGTGCTTTTGTTTTGGGGAAAATCATATTTAATTTAATAATCTCATATACTTTCGTATGAAAAAAGCGAAAAAGTATGAGTTGCTTTCAAACGTTGCGATTGTTTTTATGCTGGCGATTGTTGTCGTCGGGGCGTTTTCGGGCGGGTTTTATGCGGTGCAGAAAGAAAAAGAAACCTATGCGCCGATATACAAAGGCTCGCGCGAAGAAAGAAAAATCTGTCTTATGATAAACGTGTATTGGGGGACGGAATACGTTCTGCCGATGGCGGAACTTTTCAAAAAATATAATTTCAACACGACGTTTTTTATCGGCGGCAGTTGGGCGGCTGCTAATCCCGACGTTGTCAGAAAACTTTCGGATATGGGGTTCGAACTCGGAAATCACGGATATAATCATAAAAACCACAAAAAACTGAGCAAGGAAGAAAACAAAAAGGAAATTCTCGTTACCGAACGGTTGCTGAAAGAAATCACGGGGCGCGAGCCGTCGCGGCTGTTTGCACCTCCTTCGGGGGAAATGGGCGATAATATGAACAAGGTTTGCGACGAGTACGGCTACAAGGTGATAATGTGGACAAGAGACACCGTAGACTGGCGGGATAAAAACCCGTCGCTCACGTTTTCCCGCGCGATAAAAGACCTTTCTGCGGGCGACCTTATTCTGATGCATCCGACGGCGCACACGCTCGAAGCGTTGCCGAAAATTCTGGAATACGTGAAAGCGTCGGGTTTCGAGGCGGCGGCGGTGTCCGACGTAATTTAATTTCAATGCGATTTTGATTGAAAATAGTCGCACCTTATGATAAAATATCAAATATGAAAAAATTAAAAAAATATAAAAACGGATTAACTCTTGTATATTACGACATGCCCGAGCTTCACAGCGTGTCGATCGGCGTATTCGTAAACACGGGCAGCGTCAACGAAACGCCAAAGACGAACGGGCTTTCGCATTTTATCGAGCACACGATGTTCAAGGGCACAAAACGTCGCACGGCATTCGACATCGTTGCCGACACCGACGCAATGGGCGCGAACATTAACGCATACACTTCAAAAACCGCAACTTGTTATTACATCCAGTGCGTCGATAACGACTTTGAAAACTGCGCCGATATTTTGTCGGACATATATTTCAACAGCGTGTTTCCCGCGGACGAGCTTGAAAAAGAAAAGGGCGTTATTCTGGAAGAAATCGCAATGTGCAACGACACGCCCGACGATTTGTCGTACGAAATCGCGTCGACGGCTTTTTACAAAGGACACCCCTTGGCTCGCCCGATTCTGGGCAGTGCGAAAAACGTAAAATCGTTCACGCGCGACGACGTTTTCAGATATATGGACGAAAGATATACCGCCGACAATACCGTGATTGCGGTTGCCGGCAACGTCCGCTTTGAAAAGGTCGACGAAATCGTGGAAAAGTATTTTATCGGGAATTTTACAAGGATAAAGTCCAAAAAAAGGAAAATCGACGTTCCCGAAACCCACAGTGTTTACGTCAAAAAATTCAAAAAAATCGAACAAAGCAACATAAATATTCTGTTCCCGTCGACGTCGTATAACGACGAAACGTTCAACGCCGTGAAAATTTTCAACTCCGCATTCGGATTCGGCATGAGCGGAAGACTGTATCAGCATATCCGCGAAAGGCTGGGGCTTGCGTATTCGGTATATTCATACCTTTCGGCATACAAACAAGCGGGACACGGCATGATTTATCTCGGAACGAACGTGCAAAACGTCGAGCGCGCTTTGGAAGCCGTGAGAAAGGAAATCGAAGAAGTGAAGCGCACGGGGCTTACCGACGACGAGTTTTTGCGCGGCAAAGCGCAGATAAAAAGCGCGTTTGTTTTCGGGCTGGAAACAAGCATCGGAAACATGAACCTTTTGGGCAAACACGCGCTGCTCACGGGCGAAGTCGCCGACGTCGAAGAGCTTATCGGGAAAATCGACGCGGTAACTCCCGACGACGTCAGAAAAGCCATCGACGTAAATTACGATTTGTCAAAGGCGACCGTCGGTTACGTCGGTCCGAGAATTGACAAAAATCTTTTGGATATTCTGAAAAATTAACGAAATTTTTTGCAAATGAGGTATTTTTAATGAAAAAACAGTTTGAAGAAATGGAAATGCTGGAACGCATTTTTTACATGCAGAACCTTTTTGACAGCGACCTTATCAAAAACCGAAATCTTGAATTTTCAAAGGAAGAGTGGATACAAAAAGAAGTGCTTGCAATCGTATCCGAACTTGCGGAACTCCTTGCGGAAGTCAACTTCAAATGGTGGAAAAACCCGAAGCCCGTGAACGACGATAACGTCAAGGACGAGCTTGTCGATATCCTGCATTTTTTCACCGCGGCGTGCATTCACAGCGGCATGGACGCGAAGGAACTTTACGAAAGATACATGCGTAAAAACAAGGAAAATTTCGACCGTCAGTACGGCAAAAGCCAAAAACACGGCTACGAACTTGACAAAATGTGACGGAAAGTGCGACTTTTACTTGCGCTAATAAATAATATAGTGTATAATTTATTTAACTTTTGAAATTTCGGAGGCTATTATGAAACACGTTAACACCGTCGTAAAATCTTGCTTACATAAAGAAGGCAAAATCGGTTGCGGAGAATGCAACAGCAGCTGCCAATCGGCTTGCAAAACCAGCTGCACGGTCGGCAATCAAAGTTGCGCGCAACGCGAAGAAAGGATCAACACCAAAAAAGAGAGCAAATAATGGTACATTGTTTTACCTATACCCATAAAGGTAACCCGCTTTACTTTGTATGGGACGTAGAAAGCGGCAGTCTGCATAACGTGGACGAGGCTGCTTTTTTAGTGTCGAAAAAAAGATATCAGCAGCTTTCGGACGACGAAAACGAACGTTTTCTGAAATTGTCGGAGTCCGACCTGAAAGAAATCGACGCGGAACTTGACCTTCTTGAAAAAGACGGCGTCTTAAACGCGCCCGAAGTCAGGATAAATCTTCCGTCGTCGGGGGAAATCAAGGCGATGTGTCTGCATATCTGCCACGACTGCAATTTAAGGTGCAGTTACTGCTTTGCAAAAGACGGCACGTACAACACCCCGCGCGACTATATGTCGTTTGAAGTCGGCAAAGCCGCGCTCGATTTTCTGTTTGCAAATTCCGGGAAACGCCATAATCTGGAAGTCGACTTTTTCGGCGGCGAACCGCTGATGAATCTCGATAACGTCAAAAAAATCGTGGCGTACGGCAAGGAAAAGGCGAAGTCTTTGGGCAAAGATATCAAATTTACTTTGACGACCAACGGCGTCCTTCTGAACGACGACGCGATAAAATACCTTAACGAAGAGATGGATAACGTAGTTATCAGCATCGACGGCAGACGTGAAATTCACGATAAACTCCGCGTCACGCCGAACGGCAAGGGAAGTTACGACATCGCGCTGAAAAACGCCAAAAAATTCCGCGCGGTCAGGGGCGACAAGCGTTACTATATCCGCGGCACATTTACACAAAATAACGTCGACTTTTCGCGCGACGTCCTTGTGCTGAACGACGAAGGGTTTGACCAGATTTCAATTGAACCCGTGGTTTTGCCCGACGACAGTCCGCTTGCATTGCACGAAAAAGACCTGCCCGAAATTTTTAAGCAGTACGACGAGTTGTCGGAAGAATATATCGAAAGAAGAAAGGGCGACAAATGGTTCAATTTCTTCCATTATATGATCGACCTTAAAAACGGTCCGTGCGTTGCGAAAAGACTCACCGGTTGCGGCGCGGGCAAAGAGTATGTTGCGGTCACGCCGACGGGCGACATTTTCCCGTGTCACCAGTTTGCAGGCGGCGACGGAAAATTCTTTATGGGCAACGTTATGGACGGCACTTTCAATCGCGATATCCAGAAAACCTTTGAAAATATCAACGTGTATTCCAAGGAAGATTGCGGAAAGTGTCCCGCGAAGTATTATTGCAGCGGCGGTTGCGTCGCGAACAGCTATAACTTCAATCACGACCTGACGAAGCCGTACAAGCTGAGTTGCGAGATGATGAGGCATCGGCTTGAATGTTCGCTTGCTATTTATGCCATAGAAAACGCTGATTAAAACGGCGATAATTCGCGATATTTTGCTTTTTCGGCAGAACCTGAAAATCCGT
>OQWA01000143.1_pt1 | contig 17705 bp, 19 predicted proteins | sample 1691581 | NCBI WGS metagenome assembly OQWA01 (sample SAMN03418264, study PRJEB22391) | human gut metagenome | biome: human-gut; feature: organic feature; material: feces | host: Homo sapiens | place: Tanzania | collected 2013-01
CGGAGGACAGAAGGGGAGCCTGCTTCTGTAAAACAGGAGGAACAAGCACTATGATGAGATCACTTTATTCTGGCGTGGCAGGATTGAAGACCCACCAGACCAAGATGGACGTTATCGGTAACAACATTGCAAACGTAAATACGACGGCATATAAGTCCAGTTCGATTACCTTCAGCGATCTGATGAGCCAGACGACACAGAGAGCGAGCGGCCCGAACGCCACGACAGGAACCGGCGGCGTCAATGCCAGACAGATCGGCCTCGGCGTAAAGAGCGGTGCTATCAATATCAACATTACCGGTCAGGGCTCTGCGCAGTCGACCGGAAACCCTTTCGACATTATGATAAACGGAGACAACTTCTTTGTTGTCAACAACGGACAGGAAAACTTCTTTACCAGAGACGGTTCGTTCTATGTGGATGCGGCAGGAAACCTTGCAATGACCAGCATCGGCTACAATGTCATGGGATGGCAGGTTGATGAGGAGACCGGTGACATTAAGAAGGATACCGTTTCCGCGCTGAGAATCATGAGTGCGGCAAACATGACCTATCCGCCCGAGGCTACCTCGAAGGCATATCTGTCCGGCATCATCGACAAGAACGATACCGATGTTACCAGCGCAAACGGACGTGTTGTCAATTTGAATTTCTTTGACGCGCTCGGCTACAGCTATACGGCAAAGTTTGTATTCAGACAGTCTTCCGATCCCAGCGAGTACAGCATGGAGCTTTCCAAAATCCTTGACTCCACCGGCGCTGAGGTCGAGATGACGGATGATATCAAGAAGGCAGTGTTCGGAAACAGTGACGGAAGCATGTCGACCCAGAAGATCAATACCTCTGTTGCATTGAAGACCGGCTACAGCTGGAACAGCAGGACGGAGCTGATTAATGCGGACGGCACAGTGGCAGACCTCACAAAGATCTTCGGAACGGACGGCAAGGTTCTTACTGCGACGGCAAGCTCTACACAGGCAGAGATTGATGCGGCGGAGGAGGCACAGAAGGAGCTGGATGCACTTGCAGCGGCATATGGCTTTGAGGGGTCTACAGAAGAGTTCCTGAATCTCTGCGTGGATTTCACGACCGGAACCACACCGAATACCACAACCGAGACATGGAGCATCCGCGACCTGCTTTCCTATCAGGTATCAAATTCGCTGCCCGCAGGAGTGAATAATCCGGCAGATATTACAATGCTCGGCAACAACGGTGATGCGTTTGAATCCACAGCGAGACGCTATTATGGACATACAGTCACCTTCGACGCAAAGACTGGTTACCTGAAGACGGTAGACGGCGCTTCCACGGACTTCACCGTAAATATGAACCTGAAGTCGGCGGATGCAGACAATTTCGGCAATTTTGACGATATTAATATTGATCTGTCAAGCATATCGATGTTCGACAACAAGGGAACCTCTACCATAAGCGCTACGAGCGGTGAGGAGAAGACGGGACTCGGAATGGGACGGAGACTCGGCGAGATGATCGGTGTTTCCATCCAGCAGGACGGTAAGATCTACGCGAGCTACGACAACGGCATGACGAAGCTGCTCGGACAGATTGCTACAGCTGCCTTCGCAAATGCCTCCGGTTTGGAGAAACAGGGCGACAACCTGTACTCCGCAACCCTCAACTCCGGTGAGTTTGACGGTATCGGTGAGGACATCAAGGCAAACGGCGGATATATGTCAACGGGCCAGCTGGAAATGAGTAATGTTGACCTTTCCTCTGAGTTCACGGAAATGATTACAACACAGCGTGGATTCCAGGCAAACAGCCGTATCATCACGGTTTCCGACACCCTGCTGGAGGAGCTGACAAATCTGAAGCGATAAATTTGTCGCCGTAAAATGATAATTTTTGTACCATGATTCTACATTGTGTGATATAATAGGGATGAAATTTGATTTCATCCCTATTTTTGCGGCTTTGAGGGAGGCTGCAACAGGGATACAGCAAAGGAGGGGTGCACATGATTGAGGTGACGAAACTGAATGGGGTAAAAATCCTGGTGAATCCGAGCCTGTTTGAGATCGTGGAGGAGACACCGGACACGGTAATCACGCTGACAACAGGTAAAAAAATTATTGTAAAAGAAAGTAGACAAGAGGTAAAAAATCTAGTAAAATTATACAGAAAGGATATTTTTGCTGAAGAAACTTGATTGAAAGCAGAATGTTAGGTGATTTTCGTGGATATAGCATCATTGGTAGGACTCATCCTTGGAGTAGTAGTTATCGTATTTGGTATTATCAGTAGTGCTGGTGTGGGCGGATTTCATGAGTATGTGGACCCGCCGTCAGCAATCATTACCTTCGGCGGATCACTGACGGCGACGCTGCTGGCGCACAGCCTCGAAGACTTTATCAACGGAATAAAGAGCTTTAAACTTGTTTTGAAGGCTCCGGCAATCAATACCGGAGAGATGATAACAAAGATCATCGAATTGTCAAATATTGCCCGTAAAGAGGGATTGCTTTCTCTGGAAGAGGCGGCTGCTGACATGGAAGAGCCTTTTCTGAAGAAGGGAATCCTATTGATCGTGGATGGAACGGATCCTGATCTTGTCCGTGCAATCATGGAGACGGAGCTGATAAGCATCGAGGGCAGACATAAGACATGCATCGGTTTCTGGGAAACGCTGGGATCGATGGGACCTGCGTGGGGTATGATCGGTACGCTGGTAGGTCTGGTAGACATGCTGTACCACCTGCAGGATATGGCGGCTCTCGGACCGGCCATGGCGGTCGCGCTTGTTACGACCCTGTACGGTTCCGTGCTTGCAAACTGGCTGTGTATCCCTATCGCTAATAAGCTGAAAGCGGATAATGCAGGCGAAATGACGCTGAAAGAGGTAATGATTGAAGGACTTCTTTCCATTCAGGCGGGAGAAAACCCCAGAGTTATCGAGGAGAAGCTGAAATCCTTCCTTGCACCGAAGGACAGAGTTACTCCCGAAGAAACCACGGGAGGTGAGGAGTAATGGCGAAGCGTCAGGAAGATACGCCGCCGCCGGGGGCGCCGGCGTGGACAGCGACCTTCAGCGACCTGATGAATCTGCTGCTTTGCTTTTTCGTTATGCTTTTCGCTATGTCTCATCTGGAGGAGAGCAAAGTGGCGGAGTTTACAGCCGCTATGAACAATACCTTCAGCATTTTTGATGGAGGAGCCTCGGCAATCGGCGACGGCATACTGGTCAGTAACGGTGTCAGCCAGCTGAATGAACTGGATGAATACATAAACAGTACCGGTAAGATGGCTGACAGTTCGACCGATGGAGACAAATTTGAAGAGTTTGATCTTTCCAAGGCACCGCAGGATGCACTGGAACAGCAGATTGAGGACAACAATCTCCGCAATAATGAAGAACTCACCGAGAGAGTGGAAGAGACTCTCAGCGAGAACCAGATCGGTGATGAAGTGGATGTCAGCTTTACAGCACAATATATACAGTTGACCATGAATGGGGCACTGCTTTTTGACTCGGGAAGCGCAAAGCTTACAGAGGATGCAAAGCAGGTGCTGGACAAGGTTGCCATCGTGCTCGAGAGATATAGTGGCGGTGAGATCGAGATAGCAGGACACACCGACAATGTGCCCATGAGCAGTCACACTTATGCAAATAACGAAGAACTGAGCGATGCCAGAGCATTGTCTGTCTTCTATTATCTGTCCGAAAATTCCCTGCTGGATCCGTCCCGTATCAAACACTCGGGAATGGGAGAGAGACAGCCGATCGCGGATAATTCCACGGATGAGGGAAGAAGCATGAACCGGAGAGTGGAAATCAGAATTTATAATCCGACGCAGAAATAACGTGGCATCGGATGGAAAAACAGATAACGAGGTAACGGAAAATGAAGAAAAATTTACTCAGTGTATTGATCCTTGTGTTGCTGATTGTGAATATTGCACTGACATCGGTCATGATGATCAGCGTCATCGGCACGAACAAGAAAACAGCGGAGCTGGTTACGAGCATTGCAACCGTGATGAATCTGGAGCTTTACAGCCCCGGTGGAACCGCAGTGACGGATGTGCCGCTGGCAGAGACGGATACCTATACCATGCCGGAGCTTATGATCCCATTGAAGCTTACGGAGGAGGTCAATGCAGACGGAAGCGTCAGCACGGGCAAACAGTCCTATATGATCTTCACGCTCTCACTGTCCCAGAACATAAAAAACAAGGATTACAAATCCATGGGCGGAGAGGAAAATATGGCAAAATGGCAGAGCCAGATTCTGGATGTGGTCAACAGGGTGGTCGGCGATCACACACTGACGGAGTGCCAGAACGATTTCGACACTATCAGAGCAGAACTGCTCACTGAGATACAACGGCTTTTCGGATCCGATTTTATCTTTAAGATCGGTGTCAGCGGCGTGAAATTCGGATGATGCTGGCGATGAAACTGAAAAACCGACAGGAGGTGAGCTTGCGTGGGCGATGTGTTGTCCCAAAACGAAATAGATAGCCTGCTGGCGTCACTGGCCGCTGGTGAACTTGATGTTGACCAGATGCAGGAAAATGAAGAAAAACAGGTCAAAAATTATGACTTCAGCCGCCCGACAAAGTTCTCCAAGGAGCACCTAAGGACTCTTGAAATTATATTTGAACATTACAGCCGACTTATATCCACGAACCTGCCGGTGTATCTCCGGAAGAACGTACAGGTTACTGTGGCAAGCTCGGAGACCGTAACCTTTAATGAATTTACCAATGCGTTATCAAACCCTGTTATACTTGGAATTGTAAATTTTTCACCGCTCAACGGTCAGATTATCATGGATCTCGCCACGAATCTGGGATATGCAATGCTTGACCGTATGCTGGGCGGGAGCGGAGTGCCTCTGGAAAAGAGCAGGGAGTTTTCAGAGATTGAGCTATCGATTATTCAGAAGATATTAGTAATGTTTACCCAGCTTTTGCGAGAGCCGTGGAAAAACGTTATTGATATAAATCCTGTGCTGCAACGGCTGGAGACGAATCCACAGTTCGCCCAGGTGATTGCTCCTAACGACATGATCGCGATCGTTACGCTGAACATGAAGATAGGAGATGTGGAGGGCTTTATGAATGTGTGTCTTCCGTTCTTTACACTGGAAGATGTCATGGATAAGCTGAACACAAAGTACTGGTTTTCTACCATGCAGGAGAATCGTGATGAAAATTATGAGGAATACATTGAGTCACTGATACGCAAGGTAGATATTCCAATCAGAGCTGTACTTGGAACGAGTACCATCTCTGTAAGCGATTTTATGAACCTGCAGGTAGGCGATTGCATCCGCCTTGACTCCAGAGTGGATGACGATATGAATATATTTGTAGGGAATATTAAGAAGTTTACCGCATTGCCCGGCACTGAAAAGGAATCTTATGCTGTCCGGATCACGTCGGTACTCAGAGAGGAGGAGTAGACAATGGATGGAATGCTGTCGCAGGACGAGATTAACGCTCTCTTAAGCGGCATGGACCTGTCTGATGATGGGGCTCCGGGTGGCATCGGAAGCAATGAAGAAGTCACGGAAGTTCCCAGCAGCGAGCCGACGGTAAGTGAACCGGTGCGGACACCGGATCCGTCAGAGCATTTGACGGATGTTGAGAAGGATGCCATCGGGGAAGTTGCAAACATCAGCATGGGCTCATCGGCGACAACGCTGTACACCCTTGTGAACAGGAAGGTCAATATCACGACCCCTGTTGTAGAACTGGCAACATGGGACACTCTTATGGGGGATTATGAGCGACCATGTGTGTTTATTCAGATCAAATATACCATGGGACTTGACGGTACGAACATTCTGGTACTCAAGGAACATGATGTAAAGGTAATCACGGATCTGATGATGGGAGGAGACGGAAGCAACACGGATGGAGAGTTAGGGGAACTTCATCTGAGCGCGATTTCCGAGGCGATGAACCAGATGATGGGTTCGGCTGCCACGTCACTTTCCACCATGCTTAAGACCACGATAGATATCAGTCCGCCGGAATCGTCGCTGCTGGATCTGACGAAGATCAAGAGTGGCAGCGAGGTAGCTCCCTTTCTGGGAGGCACCTTTGTCAAAATATCTTTCCGGATGCAGATAGACGATGTGGTTGACAGCTCTATCATGCAGCTTTATCCGATAGAATTTGCACGCAAGCTGGTAGAGACATTCATTGGAAGTACGAAAGGGGAGAGCGATTCCACAGCGAGTCAGACGCCTTCGCAGCCCGCGGAGACACCGGTGAGCAGCCCTGCAGGGCAGCCGGCCGCCAACATGGCTATGAATCCCCAGATGGATGCGAACTCTATGGGCGGACAGATGGGAATGAATCCGATGGGCATGAACCCGATGGGCATGAACCCGATGGGCAATATGGTAATGGGTATGAATCCCCAGGGCATGAACCCGATGGGCAATATGGCAATGGGCATGAATCCCCAGGAAATGAATCCACAGATGGGAATGGGAGCGCCGATGGGAATGAATCCGATGGGAATGTATTCTCAGGGAATGAACCCTCAGATGGGCATGAACCCGCAGATGAATATGGGAATGCAGAATGTGAATATACAACCGGCACAGTTCCAGAGCTTTTCCAACGACGGGAAGGGAGTTCCCGGGCAGGAAAATATCGGCTTAATCATGGATGTGCCTTTGGAGGTAACCGTCGAGCTTGGCAGAACGACCAAGTCGATATCCGAAATACTCAGCTTCACCCCCGGAACGATCATTGAACTTGACAGGATCGCAGGGGAACCGATAGATGTACTGGTAAACGGTAAACTTGTTGCAAAGGGTGAAGTTGTTGTAATTGAAGAAAGCTTCAGCGTCAGAATCACGGAGATTATCAAATAGGAGGATATATTGATGGCAAAGAATATTTTAATATGTGATGATGCAGCGTTTATGAGGATGATGATTAAGGACATCCTGGGTAAAAACGGCTACAACGTTGCAGGGGAAGCGGAGAATGGCTTGAAGGCTGTAGAGAAATTTAAAGAACTTTCTCCCGACCTTGTCCTCATGGATATCACGATGCCGGAGATGGATGGTATTGCTGCTCTGAAGGAGATCAAGAAGATCGATGCCGGAGCAAAGGTTATCATGTGCTCTGCAATGGGACAGCAGGCGATGGTTATTGAGTCTATTCAGGCCGGAGCGAAGGACTTCATTGTGAAGCCGTTCCAGCAGGATCGCGTACTGGAAGCAGTGAAAAAGGTTGTCGGCTGATGATTTTTCTGACGGGAAAGACGGATAGCTACGCACAATTCATTACCGTACTCGTTATATTTGTTCTGGTGCTGGCGGTTACCGCATTTGTCACCAGATGGATCGCAAATTATCAGAAGCAGCAGAATGCCAATCTGAATGTTGAGGTGATCGAGACAACGCAGATCGGCGCCAATAAGTATATCCAGATCATACGTCTGGGAAAAACTTACAAGGCGATTGCGGTCTGCAAGGATACGGTTACATGTCTGGGCGAGGTGCCGGAGGAACAGCTGATGAAAGGAAAGCCTGCACAGGGGGGCAGTTCTTCTGCTTTCCGTTTCAGGGAGCTTTTCGATAAGGCTGTAAAGAAGACCGGCACGGAGCCGGCTGAAACAGAGGATAATCAGTCAGATGATGAAGTGTAAGCAAATAGTCATTACAATATGCCTGCTGGTCACGGTGGGCATATTGTGTATTTTAAATTCCATAACGGCATATGCCAGTGACAGACATCTGACAGGTGACAGCGAGATTTCAACCGTGATTGATCCGCCGGGAACCTATGATACACCGGAGGATCTGAACCGGCTGAACACCGCAAATACGGTGACTGTCACCTATAATGACGGAAACGGGCAGGTCAACGGCGCACTCAGGGTTATGCTCATATTGACGCTGATTGCGATTGCACCGACGATCATCATTATGATGACGTCCTTTACGCGGATACTGATCGTACTGCACTTTACGCGGGCAGCGCTGAACACGCAGACCGCACCGCCAAACCAGATATTGATCGGCATGGCTCTGATCCTTACGTTTTTTATTATGGAGCCGACGATCACACAGATCAACGAGCAGGCGATCCAGCCGTTTGAGGCGGGAGAGCTCACACAGGAGGAGGCTTTTGAAGCGGGAATCCAGCCGCTTAGGGAGTTTATGTATCCGCAGACGCAGGTGAAGGATGTTCAGCTGTTTATGGATATAGCAAGTCTGGAGTGGGACGGCAAGAATGACACTATTCCGCTGTCTGTGCTTTTACCCAGCTTTATGCTGAGCGAACTGCGGATCGCTTTCTGGATCGGCTTTATGATTTATATTCCGTTTATTGTCATTGACATGGTTGTGGCATCCACCCTGATGAGTATGGGTATGATGATGCTGCCGCCGACAACGATATCCATGCCGTTTAAGATACTGCTCTTTGTAATTGCGGACGGCTGGAGTCTGGTGATAGGGAATCTTGTCCAGACATTTTACTGAGAAAGCATGAGAGGAAAGGGAGGCGATAGGGATGACAATCGATGCGGTTGCCGATATTGCAAGAGAAGCGCTTTATCTGATTATAAAAGTATCATTGCCCGTCCTGCTGGTGTCCCTGATTATCGGATTGATTATCAGTATTTTTCAGACCGTGACATCGATTCAGGAGCAGACGCTGACCTTTGTACCGAAGATTGTCTGTGTTTTCATTGCACTGATTCTGTTCGGACCATGGATGCTGAACAGCATAGTGGAATTCATGACACAGCTGTGGTCCACCTTCAGTGTATATGCGCATCGCTAGACAGGAATGAACATATATGGTTGATTTTTCTTTTTCCATTTATGATTTGGAATATTTCCTGCTGATATTTACGAGGGTGTCCTGTTTTGTCTTTATTGCCCCCTTTTTCAGCATGAAGAATACACCGGCGAGGATAAGGGTCGGAATCAGTTTTTTTACGTCCATGCTTCTGTATCAGGCGCTGGCGCCGGCGGAGGTGGTGGAGTTTGACACGACGCTGGAATATGCCGTTATTATCATGAAGGAGGCGGTTGCGGGCCTGTTGATCGGGTTCGGTGCGACGATCTGTACCTCCATCATGAACTTCGCGGGCGCGATAGCGGATATGGAGACCGGCCTGTCGATGGTAACGCTGATGGATCCGACGACCCGTGAAAACAGCAGTATTACGGGTGTTTTTTACCAGTATGTGCTCATGCTGCTGATGATCGCGACGGGAATGTACCGCTATCTGTTCTCGGCACTTGCAGACAGCTTCCGGCTGATCCCTGTAAACGGGGTGGTGCTTCATGGAGACAAGCTTGTCGATGCCATGATAGAGTTCCTCGGGGACTATGTTATCATCGGTTTCCGGATTGTTCTGCCGATCTTTTGTTCCATGCTGCTGCTGAACGCCATTCTGGGTATTATGGCGAAGGTTTCACCGCAGATGAATATGTTTGCTGTCGGTATCCAGCTTAAGATCATCGTCGGTCTTTCCGCATTTTTCTTTACGGCAGGACTGCTGCCGGGAACTGCCGATTTTATTTTTGAAGAAATGAAACGGATGATCGGTTCCTTTGTAGGAGCGCTTCAATGATTCGATATAATCTGCAATTTTTTGCAAAGGAAGGAATGGGCGGCGAGAAGACAGAGCCCGCTACCCAGAAAAAACTGGAGGATGCCCGCAAGGAAGGGCAGGTAGCGAAGAGCCGTGAGATAGGAAACGGACTGAGTATGCTGGCGCTGTTTCTGATCCTGAAGGTCTGGGTGGGACATATCGCCGTGCAGATGATGGAGATATTTCCGAATGTCTACGACAGGATACCGGATGTGTCTGTTTTTCCACAGGGTAACATGCCGGTTTCGGACATAAGAGCCGTCTTTACCATGATGCTGGCACAGACGCTCATCATCATTGCACCGATCCTGCTTATCGGCTTTACGATTGCGTTCCTGAGCGATCTGGTGCAGGTGAAATGGCATCCGACGGCAAAGCCGCTGCAGCCGAAGATGAGTAAGCTGAATCCGCTCAAGGGCTTCCAGAAAATTTTTTCTGTCAATGCACTGATGGAACTTGTGAAGTCCATTGCGAAGATTCTGCTGATAGGTCTGATCTCTTATAACTATCTGAAGAATAAATGGGGGCTGCTGCTCGCGCTCTACGATATGCCGCTGATGCAGGCAATCAATCTTGCGGCAGAGACGGTAGTTGATCTCGGCATCAGGATTTCCGCGGTCTATATGATTATTGCACTGGCTGACTTTGTGTACCAGAAGGTCAAGTTCAACAATGACATGAAGATGACCAAGCAGGAGATCAAGGAAGAGTATAAGCAGCAGGAGGGAGATCCGCAGATCAAGGGACAGATCCGCCAGAAGATGCGTGATGCCTCCAGACGGCGTATGATGCAGGAGCTGCCGCAGGCGGATGTCGTTATCACGAACCCGACCCATTACGCGGTAGCGATAAAGTATGACCCGGAGGTCGCAGATGCACCGGTGGTTATTGCCAAGGGTGAGGATTATATGGCGGCACGCATCAAGGAAGTGGCAAAGGAAAATAAGATTGAGATCGTTGAAAACAAGCCGCTTGCGCGTATGTTGTACGCCAACGTGGACATCGGGCAGACGATCCCACCGGAGCTTTATCAGGCGGTGGCGGATGTGCTGGCGTTCGTATATCACTTAAAGGGACGAATTTAAAGAAATGAAAAACAGGATGAGGGAAAGGAGGGGAAGAACATGAATCTGAAAATGGCGAAAACGGATATTATTGTAGCAGTCTATATTCTTGTGGCGTTCATCATGTTCATAGTTCCTCTTCCGGCAGGACTGGTTGACGTATTTATGGCATTCAATATTGCCATATCCTTCACCATCCTTTTTGTTTGTATGTTTACCAAAGAAGTGCTGGATATATCGTACTTCCCGACGATCCTGCTGTTTACGACCATATTCCGAATCGCGTTGAATGTATCTTCCACAAGACTGATTCTCACAACCGGAACCTCCGGTAACGTCGTAAAGACCTTCGGACAGTTCGTCGGCGGCGGTGATCTGATCGTCGGCGCTATCATATTCATTATTATCACGCTGATCCAGTTCCTCGTCATCAACAAAGGTTCTGAGCGTGTTGCTGAGGTAACGGCGAGATTTACATTGGACGCAATGCCCGGAAAACAGATGGCAATCGATGCCGATCTGAACACCGGCGCGATTGATGACAAGGAAGCAAAGAACAGAAGAGAGAAGATTCAGATGGAATCCAGCTTCTTCGGCTCCATGGACGGTGCCGTGAAGTATGTAAAGGGAGATGCCGTGGCAGGTCTGATCCTGACGGCAATCAACCTGATCGGCGGAATTGCAATGGGCGTGCTGAGAGGCGGCAGCGATATTTCAACGGCGCTGAGCACCTACGGCATCCTGACAATCGGTGACGGTCTGGTCAGCCAGATACCGTCGCTGCTCATTTCGCTCTCCACCGGTATTCTCGTCACAAAGGGCGGCAAGGAGGCGGAGTTCGGTCCCGCCATCGTAAAGCAGCTGTTCGGTGTGCCGAAGGTTATGTACCTTGTGGGCGCAACGCTTGCATTTCTGGGTATTATGACAGAACTGAACACGATCCTTTTCGTGGGTCTTGGTCTGCTCTTTATCGTTGGCGGAAGAATGATGGCTGCAAATCTTGAGACAGATCACATCGAGCAGGAGGTTGACGCCGAGGAAGCGGCAGCGGAGGAGATCCGGCAGCCGGAGAATGTGAACAGTCTGCTGCAGGTCGATCCGATCGAGCTGGAATTCGGCTATGGTATCATTCCGCTGGCAGATGTCAATCAGGGCGGTGATCTGCTGGATCGTGTCGTCATGATCCGAAGACAGATTGCACTTGAGTTAGGTACCGTTGTGCCGATCATCCGTCTGAGAGATAATATTCAGCTGAATCCGAACCAGTACATTATTAAGATCAAGGGGATTCAGGTCAGCGAGGGCGAGATCCTCTTTGACCATTATATGGCGATGAACCCCGGCTATGTCGAGGAGGAGATCACAGGTATTCCGACGTTTGAACCGTCCTTCCATCTGCCTGCCATCTGGATCACGGAGGGGCAGCGGGAGCGCGCGGAGAGCCTTGGATACACGGTTGTTGACCCGCCCTCCATCATTGCAACGCATCTGACAGAGATCATCAGACAGTATATTGCGGAGCTGCTGACACGCCAGGATGTACAGAATCTGATAAACAATCTCAAGGAGTCCAATCCCTCCCTTGTGGAAGAGCTTATACCGAAGCTGCTTGGACTCGGCGAGGTTCAGAAGGTGTTGCAGAATCTGCTGAAGGAGGGCATCTCCATCAGGGATCTCGTGACGATCCTGGAGACTCTTGCAGACTATGCACCCACGACAAGAGATACGGATATTCTGACGGAATATGTGCGGCAGAACTTAAAGCGTGCAATCTCTACGAAGTACTTCCCTGCGCATGAGACGACCAGTGTCGTCACACTCGACCCGAAGATCGAGCAGGAGATCATGGGCAGTGTCAAGCAGACAGAGAGCGGCGCTTTCCTGAATCTGGATCCGGCGCGTTCCCGCGCGATCATAGATGCGGTGGGGAAGGAGATCCAGAAGCTCGAGAATCTGGGCAAGAGTCCGATTATTATTACCTCGCCGATTGTCCGTATGTACTTTAAACGGCTGACGGAGGATTATTACAGAGATCTGGTGGTTGTATCGTACAACGAAGTTGAATCGAATGTAGAATTACAGTCTGTTGGGATGGTGACGGCATAATGATTATCAAAAAGTTTCTTGGAAAAACGGAAGAGGAAGCGATGGAGGCTGCCAGAAAGGAGCTTGGCAGCGGAATCATTGTGATGAATGTCCGCACAGTGAAAAAGAAGGGACTCGCCGGTATTTTTGGCGCAAAGCAGATCGAGGTGACGGTCGCTCTCGAGGAGGAGGGCGGTGCAGTCAGACCCGCGAGAAAGGACACAGTGCGCTCTGAACAGGAGGCAGTACAGCTGGAGCGCAAGGTGCAGGATGCGCAGGCAGCGGTGAATGTGATGAGCGAGAGCTCCCAGAACATTGAGAAGAAGCTTGACAGTCTGCAGACGCTGCTGGTAAGCCGTTTCCGCCAGGAAGAGGATGCGAAGGCAGAGCAGGCGCAGCAGGACGAGGCTGTCTCGGAAGAGGAGAAGGAGAGCGGAGCGGCTGCGCAGGATAAGGAGCCTACCGAGCAGGAGAAGTTCGTCAGACTGCTCTACAATACCATGCTTGAGAATGAGGTCGAGGAAAAGTACGCGAATCAGATCATAGATGAGACCGATAAGAACCGGAAGCCGAACCTGCCGTTTGACTATATTCTGGCAAACGTCTATCAGAAAATGATCCTGAAATTCGGAAAGGCTGCCGGCATTACGCCCGCAGAAAACGGGCCTAAGACCCTGATTTTCATGGGCCCTACAGGCGTCGGAAAGACGACGACGATCGCAAAGATTGCAAGCCATTTTGCAGTTGAGGAAAAGAAGAAGATCGCAATGCTCACGGCGGACACCTTCCGTATTGCTGCGGCGGAGCAGCTGCGCACCTACGCGAACATACTGGAGGTTCCGTTCCGCGTGATCTACACGGAGGAGGAGCTTAAGACCGCAATCTCGGATTTTAAGGACTATGATTATATTTTTGTCGACACCACAGGACACTCCCATCAGAATGAGGAGCTTCTGGAGAAGATGAAGAAGCTGCTGGCTACGGCTGCGGAAGCGGGTGAGAGCCAGGCGTTTCTTGTGCTTTCGACGACCACGAAATATCGTGATTTACAGAGAATTTCCTCCAGCTATAAGGAGATCGCGGATTATCAGCTGATCCTGACAAAGCTGGATGAGACATCAACGCTGGGAAGTCTTCTGAATCTGAAGCTTTTCACGGATGCCGACATCGCATATGTCACCTGCGGACAGAATGTACCGGATGACATTGAGCAGTTTAATCCCCAGAAGGCGGTGAAGCAGCTGCTGAGTACAAAACACTGAGTGAGGTGGTAAGGCATGGATCAGGCAGAACAGTTAAGAATTATCAAAGCGAATCAGCAACAGTCAAGACCTTTGGCCCGTGTCATCACTGTCACTAGTGGCAAGGGGGGCGTTGGCAAGTCCAATACGTCCATAAATCTGGCAATCCAGTTCCGGAAGCTTGGAAAAAGGGTCATTATTCTCGACGCTGATTTCGGACTTGCAAATATAGAGATCATGTTTGGGGCAGTTCCGAAGCATAATCTCTGTGACCTGATCTATCAGGGTAAGAGCATTACGGAGATCATCACGTGGGGACCGATGGAGGTCGGCTTTATCTCCGGCGGCAGTGGAATTGCAGGGATGTCCAACCTCAGCAGGGATTATCTCTCCTATATTATCCAGAATCTTTCCCAGCTGGATGCGATCGCGGACATTATTATCGTTGATACCGGAGCGGGAATATCGGATGCTGTTCTGGAGTTCCTGGTGGCAAGCGGGGAGATTCTGCTGGTGACGACACCGGAGCCGACATCTATCACCGACTCCTATTCCCTGCTGAAAGCGTTGTACAGACATCCCCGGTTTGACGAAAATACGACGAAGGTGAAGATGGTCGCAAACAGGGTGGCAAAGGAAAGCGAGGGAGAGATCCTTTTTAATAAGCTGAATGCGGTTGTGGCGAGGTACCTGAAAATTCCCATGACCTATCTCGGCAGTGTGCCGGAGGATGCGCAGCTGGCGCGGGCTGTCATGCAGCAGATGCCGGTTTCTATCCAGAATCCCGGCGCAAAATCGACAGCTGCCTATGAGAAGATCGTACAGAAGCTGATGGGGAAGGAAGAGGAAGAGAGACAGCCTAAGAGAGGCATGGCGGCTTTCTTTTCTCACATATTGGAGAGAAGAAACTAACGAACAATAAGGATGGGTGACGGAGAATGCTTTCAAAATTCATAAAGGTTGGCGATAAGATAGAACTGACAGCTGTAGAGAAAGGCAGCGAGGAGCTGGCAGATACGAAGGGGAGGATGTATAAGAGCGCTGTCTATGATATTCTTTCCGGGGATACGCTTGAGATTACAATGCCCATGGAGAAGACGAAGCTGATCCTGCTCCCGGTGGACAGTGAGTATGACCTTGTGTTTTATGGAGAGTCGGGGCTTTATCAGTGCTTTGCCAGAATTATCGACCGCTATAAGAGCAACAATGTCTATATTCTGGTCGTGGAACTTACCAGCAATCTCAGAAAGTACCAGCGGCGGGAATATTACCGGTTCAGCTGTGCGCTGGAGATGTGCGCACGGAATCTTGAGGAGGAGGAACTGCAGGCTTTGGAGAACAGGATGCCTTATTCCCTGACCCCGGGGCTGCCGCTGAAACAGAGCGTGATCGTAGACATCAGCGGGGGCGGGCTCAGATTCCTTTCGACCCAGAGATATGAGCCTGACAGTATGCTGTATATCAGCTACCATCTTTTGAAGGGGGATGAGCGGAAAAAATATGAGGTGATCGGTAAGGTGCTCAGCGTGCGGGAACTGGAAAACCGCCCGGGAACGTGGGAGCATCGTGTCCAGTATTACGATATGGATGTTGAGACAAGAGAGGAGATCATCAAATATATTTTTGAAGAGGAAAGAAAGAGCCGCAGAAAGGAAAGAGGTCTATGACACCCAAAAAAATTCTTGTAGTTGATGATTCTGCACTCATGAGAAGAGTGCTTTGTGATATAATTGATTCTGACGAAAGATTTCACGTTGTCGCCAGAGCGACAAACGGGCTGGAGGCTTTCGACCTTCTCAGCCGGAATCAGTACGATGCCGTTGTGCTGGATGTCAACATGCCGAAGATGAACGGGCTGCAGCTTCTGGAGGAGCTGAGGAAGTTCAAAATACCGGCGAGAGTCATGATGGCGAGTACGGATACGCGGGAGGGAGCGAAGCTGACGCTCGATGCGCTGGCGCTCGGAGCTCTCGACTTCATACATAAGCCGGACACGGCGGGCGACTGCCGGGTGGATGCCTTCAAGGATAAGTTTATCAGAATTCTTGAGGCCGTGGTAGACAGCAGGCTTCCAGAGTTTGAATCGGAGGAGAAGATCAGGGAGAACCAGATCATTACCTCCAAGGTTGCAGATATCGCAAAACGCTTCTCCGAAAAGACACCGGGCACAAAGATTGTTGCCATTGCAAGCTCTACCGGAGGTCCCAAGGCATTGCAGGAGGTCATTCCGAGACTGCCCGCAGAACTGGATGCACCTGTACTGCTTGTGCAGCACATGCCGAAAGGCTTTACGGCATCCCTCGCGGAAAGACTCAATGATCTGAGCCCCATCCGCGTCAAGGAGGCGGCGGAGGGCGATGAACTACAGAAGGGAACGGTCTACGTCGCAATGGGCGGTAAGCACATGAATGTAAAGCGTTCCGGCGCAAAGACGGTCATCCACTATTCCGATGAGCCGACGAGAGAGGGTGTGAAGCCCAGCGCGAACTATATGTATGAATCGCTTGCGGACACCGCTTATGACAAGATTGTATGCGTTGTCATGACGGGAATGGGAGCGGACGGAACCGAGGGCATTAAGAATCTGGAGTCAAAGAAAAAGGCACATGTGATCTCACAGGATCAGGAGAGCTGTACGGTGTACGGCATGCCGAAGGCGGTCGCACAGGCAGGACTCTCGGATCAGGTGGTGCCGCTGGAACAGATTGCACAGGAAATCATTCTGCATGTAGGCGTTAAGGCGTGAGCCCGCGCCGGGTGCGGTAAAGGTGATCGAATCGTGACCAACGAAGAAAGGGATGGGAAAGAAGTATGGACGTAAGTCAATATCTCGAGATCTTCCTTGATGAAACCAAGGAGCATTTACAAAATCTGAACACGCGTATTCTGGAGCTGGAGGCAGACCCGGAGGCAACGGATACCATCAATGAAATTTTCCGGGCGGCGCATTCGCTGAAGGGAATGGCCGGAACCATGGGATATAAGAGAATGCAGACGCTGACCCATGACATGGAGAATGTGTTCTCTGAGGTGCGAAACGGAAATATCAAGGTTCAGCCGGAGATGATCGATGTTCTTTTCCGATGCCTGGATGCGCTGGAGGAATATACAGACAATATCCAGAATACAGCGGATGAAGGAACGAATGACAACGAAGAGCTGATCCGTCAGCTGAACGACATATTGAACGGAAGCAGCGCCGCAAAGCCTGCGGCTGAGAAGAAGCCGGAGACTGCGGCTGCCGCACCGGCTGTGCCGGAGACGGGCGTGGAAAAATGGAATGACATTGCACTGGACGATGCGCAGGTCAATGTCATTAAGGAAGCGCAGAAGATGGGCAAGAAGGTCTATGGCCTGAATGTCTGCATTCAGGAAAATTGTATCCTGAAGGCAGCGAGAGCGTTCCTTGTGTTTAAGGCAGTTGAGGAGCTTGCGGAGATTATCATCTCTGTTCCCAGCGCACAGGATGTTGAGGATGAGAAGTTTGACAGAGACTTTACCCTGATTGTGCTGTCGGATGCCGAACTTGATGCAGTCATCAGGGCGGCAGAGGATGTCTCCGAGATAGAAAAGGTTACCGGAGCACCGATTGTGCTTGAGAATAATTCACATTACAAGGCACCGGATGCGGAGAAGGCGGCAGACAGTGTTACTGCGGCTCCGGCTGCGGCAGTGGCTTTGAGAGGTCTCTGATCATTCTGGGGAACTTGT
>OQWA01000145.1_pt1 | contig 17641 bp, 13 predicted proteins | sample 1691581 | NCBI WGS metagenome assembly OQWA01 (sample SAMN03418264, study PRJEB22391) | human gut metagenome | biome: human-gut; feature: organic feature; material: feces | host: Homo sapiens | place: Tanzania | collected 2013-01
CCGCCTCTTTGCAGATTTCTTTGAGATTTTCGGTCCGTGAATGACAGATCGTAACCGTTGCATTTTCCCGAAGCATCAGAAGCGCCATCGGTTTTCCGACAATGTTGCTTCTTCCGATTACCACACAGTGCTTTCCGGCAATTTCAATATTGCTGCGTTTTAACAGTTGGATAATACCGGCGGGCGTGCAGGAGACAAAGCCCGGTCTGCCGATGCTCAAATTTCCGACATTGACGGGATGAAAACCGTCCACGTCCTTCTCGGGCGAAATCGCCAATAAAATCTTATCCTCGTCGATCTGCTTCGGCAGCGGAAGCTGTACAAGAATCCCGTTGACCTCCGGCTTCCTGTTTAACCCATCAATCAGCTCCAGCAGTTCCTTCTCCGTTGTCTCCTCCGGCAGATGATAGCTCTCGGAGTCGATGCCGATGTATTCGCATGCCTTCTTTTTATTGTTGACATAGACCGAGGACGCGGGGTCATCGCCGACCTGAATCACGGCGAGACATCTGCTCCCGCCCTTCTGCTTCAGCTCCGCCATCTTCTCCCTGAGCTCGTCCTTGATTTCCTGTGAAATTTTCTTGCCGTCAATTATCTGGTACATTCTAATCCTCCTCAGCCGTAATCCGGCACAAATCCTTTACCACCTCACCCGCTATAATCAGTCCGGCGACAGACGGCACAAACGAGACGCTTCCCGGCGTCTGCCGTCTGCCGGGCGGGGGTGCCGGCAGTTCACCATTTCCGCTTCCCATGCCTCCCGGCACCAGCGGCTTTTCCTCCGAGTATACCACCTTCAGGGAATCTATGCCACGTTTTTTCAGCTCTCTGCGCATGACCTTCGCCAGCGGACAGACCTTCGTCCGGTAAATATCCGCCACCTGAAACGCCGTAGGGTCGAGCTTATTTCCGGCGCCCATCGAGCAGATGATCGGCGTGCCTGCCGCCTTCGCCCGCTCCACAAGCATCAGCTTTCCCGTCACCGTGTCAATCGCATCCACCACATAATCGTATTCCGAAAAGTCGAAATCATCCGCTGTCTCCGGCAGGAAAAAGACCTGATGGATATTGACCCGACAGTCCGGGTTGATGTCCAGAATCCTGTCCCTTGCCACCTCTACCTTCGGTCTTCCGATCGTGCTGACCGTTGCAATGATCTGCCGGTTCAGATTACTCTCTGCAACCTCGTCATTATCAATGAGATCGAGCGTGCCGATCCCGCATCTGGCAAGCGCTTCCACAACATAACCGCCCACGCCTCCGACGCCGAATACCGCTACCCTCGCCCGCTTTAATTTCTCAATATTTTTGCTGCCCAACAGCAGCTCTGTTCTCTCTAATCGCTTATCCAAGATGTCTCTACCGCCTCTCCGAATACTGTCTCCACAAGGTCGCGGCAATATTCCAGTGAAAAATGGCTGTCCTGCCCGATGATCTCGTTTTCCGCCGCCAGCTCCTCATTATAAAGTGCAAGCGGATATACCGTCACCCCGCCGAAGCCCTTTTCGACATGACAGACCAGAGGCTCCACATCCCAGCTCCGGATCTGCACGCTGCCGTCCTCATTCTCCGTCAGCGTGACCCTTGCCATGCCGCCGACCATACGGTTTGCAACGCCGTCTCCCGTCCCGGAGGTCCAGTTTGCAAAATTGCCCAGCGAGTAATAGATCAACGTACCCTGCCCGTCCTCCGGCTGCGTCGCGCTCTGCGTCCATTCCCCGCCCTCATTCAGCGTCAGCCATCTGACCGGCTCTATCACATGCGGATGTGTACCAATGACAAGATCCGCGCCATTCTCCGCAAAAATCTGTGCCCAGCGCTCCTGCGCCTTCGTCTGGGTCAGCGTGTACTCCGTTCCCCAATGCGGACAGACGATGGTAAAGTCCGCAAGCTCCTCCGCTGCCTGTAAGTCCGCAATGACCCGCTCCTTCTCAAGCAGATCCACCGCGAACGGCATACCCTCCGGCAGCGCAATACCGTTCGTCCCGTAGGTGTAATTCAGGATAGCGATACGAATGCCGTCCTGCTCATAGACATAGATGTCCCGGCTGCCCTCCTCACGGTCATGAATCCCGAGCACCGCCTTCTCCGGGTGCGAGGTTCTCCAGTATTCCAGACAGTTTAAAATTCCCCGCTTCCCCTTGTCCAGCGCGTGATTCGTCGCGTGCAGGATGACATCAAAGCCCGTGTCCGCCAGTGCATCCCCCAGCTCATACGGCGCATTGAATGCCGGATAACCACTGATGCCCAGCTCACTGCCGCCGATGATGACCTCCTGATTCACCAGTGCCAGATCTGCCGCCTCGATCTCCTCCCGGACATTTTCAAACAGAGGATGAAAGTCATAGACTCCGCCCTCCGTCTCACCGCTCTTCGCAACAGGTGTATGCAGCAACACATCCCCGACCATGACGATTGACACCTCCGGCGCCGGTGTCGGTGTCGGTTCGGGCGTCGGCTCCGGTGTTGCTTCCGGTGTCGGCCCTATGACGGTCTGCCCTTTATTATATCGAAACATGTGCACAGACTGTCCTTCAAGGCAGTAAGGATGATATGGGACATCTGTTTTATGGTAGCGGGATTTCTCCTCGGAGGCGATGTCGGCATTGTCACAGTGGCGGTCGCATTTTTCCTCGGACCGGTAATCACATGGCTCGGGAAAAAGCTGCGGAGGTTTATAGAGTGAAAAGAGGAATTGCAATCTGTCTGAGCTGTATGCTTTTGCTGTGCGGCTGTAATGCAAATGGGAACGGAGCGGACGAACTGACACCCGGGCCCTGCCGTCATATAAGTCGCCGCGCCGAGGATGAATACCACCAGCGCCGGCAGCAGAAGCCCATAGCGCGCCACAGGCTGCCGGAAGAAGTCCTCTGGCAGAAGACTGTTCCACACCCAGCCCCAGAAATCCGCGATATAACCCAGACAGACCATATTTCCGATTGTGCCGAACCCGATCAGGCTCATGTCAAACCGTACCACAAAGAGAAAGGTCACAAGATGGCAGAGAAGCTGTGCCGTTCCAAAGCTGATCGGAACATGTCTGATGACCCCCTGTGTCAGGCACGAACAGGGATCTGTTCCGAGATTGAGCTTAATCAGCAGGGAAAGTCCGAGACCCTGTAGCAGAATGCCTATGATCATCATGACCATCCTGTTTCTGAATTTAGGCGGTCTTGCAAAACAAGTCAGTTTCATTTTCAAATTTCCTTCCCGGCTGCCCTCCGCTCACGCTTTCTTTCTGGCAGCCTCTCCGATGTATTTTTGTTCAAACTCCTCCACAGCGATCGGCCGTGAGAAGTAATAGCCCTGAAAGAGTTCGCAGCCCATTTTCTTCAGACTCTCAAGCTGTTCCTCCGTCTCCACGCCCTCCGTGATGACAGCCATACCAAGCTGCTTCGCCATCGAGATCACCGACTGCAGAATGATACGGTTTCTCACCGTATGCTCCGTCTCCCTCAAAAACGGCATATCGATTTTCAGCACATCCGCCGTGATATCCTTCAGCATATTCAGGGAGGAGTAGCCGCTTCCGAAATCGTCCAGTTCGATCACAAAACCGTAATCCTGAAGTCTCGTCAGGGTTTCCATATGATGCTGCAGATCTGACATCAGCGCCGTCTCCGTGATCTCCAGATTCAGATTACCGGGTGCAATTCCGTATTTCTGGGTAAGCCCTGTAAAAGTCTTATACAGATCCGTATAATAAAAGTCTTTAGCGGATATGTTGACTGATATAGTCAGATCTTCTCTGCCGATGTCCTTCCACTCTCTGAGCTTCTTTGCCGCAAGCTCCCACATATATTCGTCCAGCTTGATAATCAGTCCGGTCTTCTCCACGACCGAAATAAAATTCACCGGCATAATCAGTCCCCTTGCCGGGTGAATCCATCTGGCAAGCGCCTCCGCCCCCTTCACCGACTGATCCGCCCTTACGAGCGGCTGCAGGTACATTCTGAACTGACCCGTGCTGATCGCATGGTCAAATTTGCTGACAATGCCCTTCTCATAGATGAGCTGTTTCAGCATCTGCGAGTCATAGTAGACCACGGTTTTCTGGTAATCTCCCTGTGCCGACTGAACTGCCATACACGCTCTGTCATACATGATCTGGGGATTCTCCTTCGGATCTTCGATCCGGTATACACCGATAACAATATGTATCTTATAATTACAGTCATTAATCATATATTGCAGTCTTGCAAGGTTCTTCACAGCAAGCTCGTCGCTGAAATTCTCCTCCGAGATCAGCATCACAAACTTGTCTGCCTCCACTCTGCCGACAATACAGTCCTCATAATTTCCGAATTTCATCATGGATGCCTGATCCACAAGCACCCGGTCCCCCATCTCCTCACCGAACAGATCGTTGACGAGCTTGAAGTTCTTGATGTTCGTACATACCATGTACCGGCGAACCTCCGGCTTCCTCTGCAGGATCTGCTCCGCCTTCTGGAAGAAATATTCCCTGTTATACAGCCCGGTCAGTCTGTCGTGGGTCGCGAGATACTGTTCCTCCCGGAAGCGCCGGATTTCCTCCGTCCGATCCGTCAGACGGAAGGTATAGCCAAGCGTGGCATTTTTCTTGTCCCTCAGCCGCTGGTACTCCATATGGAAAAACCGCTCCGCCTCCTTCGTGCCGCGATTTTCCTCCCACTGCTCATAATCCCCCGAGATCCCCGGGTTCCGCTCTCTCCAGTTCCGGTAAAACTCTTCAAAAATACCGTTTTCCTTCTCGTCCTTTGCTTCAAAAAACTCATATGCCTTGGCATTCGCATAAATACATTTCCCATTGATGTCAAAACAAATGACCGCACTCTTAAAATTCTTTACCACATTGACAAGCGTGTCCTCCAGCAACCCCTTCGGCGCAGCGTACAGCGAACAATAGCAGATACAGATCGCCAGCACGGCATAGAAAAACAGAGAAAAGTCAACCGGGAAGTCGCTCGAATAGCAGACAGCGTTCACCACAAGCACCACGGCAAACGGAACCATCGTATACAGATACATTTTCCGGTACATCCACGAGGTCGTCGCCGTCTTGACGAGCAGTATCAGAAAGATCAGTATCGTCAGGAAATAACAGAAGCCAAGGTGCCAGTAGTGCAGCGGCATAAAGTCCGCACTCCAGTAAAGGATGCCTGTACTCTCATGCACCGCCTCAGCAAGCCGGAACATATGTCCTGTCTTCACATTGAGCAGCAGGGAAACCGTATCTCCTCCCGCACATGCCAGAATGGCATACCAGAACACCTTCGTATGTACCTTTACATTCGTATACCGACACACATAGGCAAGCATACAGACCAGAAGCCAGTCTGTGCAGATGAAATAAAGTCCGTCAAAAAACAGCGCCCATGTCACCCGCTCCGAGAGAAGGAACCCGATATAACCCGCCATCGCCACAATGCCGGAGATCAGCAGCCGCAGAATCGCCGCGGAATATTCACTTTTCTTCCTCACCGTGAAAAAACAGCACCCCACAGTCACAGCCAGCAAAACTGCCAAAACCGCAATACATACTGTTCTCATTCCCCATTTCCTCCATGTCCCTAATCATAGCATAAAAGCATATATTTTGCCACAAAAAAACAAGAACCGTCCCAAAAGAGACGGTTCCTCTGTCATCCAACCCTATAGCCCTGTCCCCAGACCACCTGCAGATATCTGGGCTCCTGCGGATTTTCTTCAATTTTCTCACGGATGTGGCGGATATGCACGGCAACCGTATTGTCAGCCCCGATCGGCGCCATCTTCCATATCCTCTCATAAATCTGCTTATTCGAGAGCACGCGCCCCGGCTTCTCCATCAGAAGGTGCAGTATCTTGTACTCGGTAGGAGTAAGCTCCACCTCGTTTCCACGGACACGCACGACCTTTGCATTGTCATCGACCTCAAGGTCCTTCATTCTGATGGAGTTATCTTTGTCCGACTGTCCGTGAAGCCTCTGGTAGCAGCGGATCTGTGCCTGTATCCGCGCCATCGACTCCATATCGGAGCATTCGCTGTCCAGCAGATCATCCGCTCCCGCATTCAATGCAAGAATCCTTAACATCTCCTTGCTTCTCTCCAGAATCGCAATAATGGGCTTGACGCTGCTCTGCCGAAGCTCCGAAAGCACTGTGAGCGCCGACGTCTCATTCCCCGCCTTTGTCTGAAAGTCAAACAGCAGGAGCGCCGTGTCGCTGTCCTTAAACCGCTCCGCAAGCTCTTCCCTGTCATCCACCCTTATGACACCGAACCCGCAGCCTGTCAGCATATATTCCAGTACCTCGGACGCTCCCTCCGCGCCATAGATTAAAATGTTTCCCTTTGTCATTCTCTCACTCATACTCTCACCTTAATCCTGCTTCATTCAATTTCCTTCACAGTGTCCCGAATCTAAGAATATATTTCTCCGGCAGCTTTCCCGTCGGAAGCATCACACGGAAGTTCTGCCCATCTTTCAGAGCAATCTGCACACAGGTCACACAACCGCCACGGAATACCCCGCCGCTGATGTCCGAATACTCATACGAGATCATTCCCAGAAGCTCCTCAATCTCCGCGCTTTCCGTGACACTCAGCCAGATTCCGTCATCATAGCTCACAAAGTCAACCCTTTCTGTGCTGGCCGGATTCACAATCGCCTCGGGATCCGCGGCCTGCGTTTCACTGTCTTCCTCCGCCGGAACTTCATAGACACTTCTTGCTATCTTCACCAGATCGATCTCATCATCCTGGCTATCCCGCCAGCTCAAATAGATACCGAGCCGGATCTCCGCAACGTCCTCCACCGGGACGGGTTCCACATAGGCGGCATAGCCGTATTCCTTCAGAGCTGCTATTGTATTCTCCATCTCATCATTCACTTCCAGCGACCGGTTGCTTGTATAACGCCCTGTCAGCAGGCTCACCGTACAATATGTCCTGCCGCCCCCGCTCAGCAGTGCCTCCGGCCGTTCGGCAGCATCTCTGTCATATGCCGCTGCAACCGCCTCAGCCATCTCCCGGCTCTGTTCGCTCGTCAATGCAATGTAGGCAGTCTCATCGCCGCGCGTGATCTGTATTGCGCTGCACTCCGCCAGAGTCTCATCATCCACCATGTAACTGATTTCCATATATTCGGGAGTCGTCAGCAGTGCCAGCACGGATTGACTGTGGCGGCTGCTCACAATATACCTCCGGTAATAGCTCCTGCCGTTTTTCAGCGTGACCTTTGCGTAAAATTCCTCCGCGTAACCGTTCTCGTCGGGTTCTCCGTACGAAACTTTCTCCGGCTCCGACACATCTCTGAGAAAGGCATATGCCGCTTCGGCATTCCGGATGTGAACCTTCTCGATTGCCGAATCCGGCTCGTTGATACCGCTCCATCCGTTCACATTGGTATATCTGTAGCTGTAAACGGAAATTTCCGCAATCTCCTCCTCTGCCGGAAGATAACGGTCATAACCCGCCCAGTCCCATTCAAAGGCAAAGCCTGTCAGCAATCCCACTGCCAGCACGGCAAGCATCACGGGCTTACGCCGGAAAAATGCTTTGAAATCCATGTTGAAAATAACATTCAGAACACCAAATGCCATAACTCCCGCGAGCAATGTGCCAAACACACTCCATGCCAGCGTCTCGTTTGTAACTGCCATGAATATCAGCCATCCGCTGAAGGCTGCACACAGAGAACCGACGAACTGTACCGCTAAACAGACAAGCCTGTTCTTCGTCCCCTGCTCTGCCAGCTCCGAAGGACGCTTCAGATAAGTGACAAACGCAAGGCAGCCAAGCACAAGTGCAATGACCAGGCTGATCAGAACGTTGTGCGAAAGGCCATCTCCTCCCTCCTCGCAGAATTCATACAGCACATACACAGCATCCGCAAACGGAGACGCGTGAACCGCGGCATACAGGGATGTGCGCGACTTTGACATCACCGACACAAAGGTATTCAGATAGGACGCACAAAATGCCTGTACCAGAAGATAGACCGACACGACACCACCGCCCAGCACAGCTGTTGTCACCAGAGTATTCAATACATTTCCACAGAGCATGACTGCCAGCAGAACCAGATGATAGACCAGCAGGAATGCAACCAGCAGTACAACAGCGAACCGCAGGGATAAGGAGAACAGCTGTCCTCCGGTCATCGAGCCCTGATACGTCCCCATCTCCTCCGCCGTGACAACCGTCAGTGCCTCAAACTGATTTCTGATCGACGCGAGCCTTACCTCGCCGATCAGCAGCGTAATCAGCAGACTTACCAGAAAAGGTACGAACCAGATCAGCAGCCCGTTGAGCCACCCCGCAAGGAACAGCGTCCTGCGTTTCACCGGCATGCTGTGATAGGTATCTGTCATGTTCCGGTGAAACACATACCGGAAGCCAAAAAGTCCGACAATGACAGCCCCGGCGATTGCTATAATGCCAGCCGCAATGGGAAGCGTGCCGGAGAAAACGTTTGCCAGGACCTGTGCATCCCTGAGCAGCGGCGTTGCCTCTGAACTGTTTATGGACATTGCATTGTAGGTGCGCCTTCCGCTGTAGATTAGAAATGCCACCGGAATTGCAAGCAGATTTCCGAGAACAGAGAGCGCCAGCATCCATGTCTTATGTCTGAAATCCTCTCTCATTACCTTAGAAAAGCAATGCTTTGACGTCATATCCCTTCACCTCCGTTTCACTGATAAAGATTTCCTCGAGCGACAGGGGAAGCAGCTCATAAAAGACCGGATTCATCTGCTCCATAAATTCCAGAATCTTTTCCTTGTCTCCCCTCACTGTCACCGTGTAAAGAGATCCTCTGTTATCTATCGTCACGACCTCAAGGCCGCTCCGTATCTTCTGCAGCATCTCATCCTCCCGGATCACGCATTGCAGCTTGTGGATGTTCAGCTTCATATCATCAATATCCTTCTCCAGCAGAATGCCGCCTCTGTGGAGCAGTCCGACATATTCACAGATGTCCTCCAGCTCCCGCAGATTGTGAGAGGCGATGACCGGGGTCAGCCCCCTTTCATCCATCTCCTTGACAAACAGCGCCTTCACCGCCTGCCGCATCACAGGGTCAAGCCCGTCAAAGGTCTCGTCGCACAGCAGATATTTTGTATTCGCGCAGATTCCACAGATTACGGAAAGCTGCTTTTTCATGCCCTTGGAGAAAGTATTCACCTTGCGCTTTTCATCCAGTCCGAATTTCTCCATCAGGCTCTTCCACTTCGCCCCGTCAAACGACGGATAACAGGTCTGGTATAATTTCAGCATATCGACCGGCGTACCGCTGCGGAAATAATACTGGTCGTCGGAAATGTAAAATATTTTCTCTTTCACCGCCGGATTGTCATACACCGGTTCGCCATCGACAAGGATTTCGCCCTCCTCCGGCTTCAGCACGCCGCTGAGCATCCGCATAAAGGTAGACTTTCCGGCGCCGTTTGTCCCGATCAGTCCGAATACATGTCCGTCCTCGATCTTCGCGCTGATGTGATCGATCGCCTTGATACTGTCAAAGCTCTTGCTCAGATTTTTTACCTCAATCATTTAAGTCCCTCCCCAAAGACCCGGTCCAGCTCTGCCTTAAGCTCCTCAGCTCCCAGACCCGCCTCCTCTGCACGCTCTGTCACCTGCCGCCATTCGTCCAGCATCTTTTTCTTTTTGCCTTCCCGCCACTCGCTCTCGGGCGCCACAAAGCTTCCTCTGCCAGATACCGTATAGAGATAACCCTCCTGCTCAAGCTGGTTGTATGCACGCTGGATTGTGTTCGGATTGACGGCAAGCTCAACGCCCATGGATCTCACGCTGGGCATCTTCGCATCCGGCTCCAGCGCGCCGCCGACAATCAGCCTCTCCAGCTTTTCCACGACCTGTTCATAGATCGGTCTCTTGTCCCTGTAGTCCAGCAGAATCATGGTTTTGTCTCCCCTTTCCGTTCCGCAGCCATCACAGTTCGGAATTCTTGTGTCCTCTGTGTGTCGCGTCTTCTAAGTGTATTATGTTTCTTAGTACACTTAGATAATAATACAGTTACCCCGTATTGTCAAGAATTATTTCTTCGTTTGCTTTTTCCTATTATCTATGGTACTTTGTTATCATGCAGAAATTTTAAGACAGGAGGATTACTATGAGTACTAATAAAAACCGCATTCCTCTGAGAAGCGAGGTCGCCGTGGAGAACACATGGGCTCTCGAAGATCTGTATACCTCCGAGGAAGAATGGAAAAAACATCTTGCTGCCACGAGGGAAACTCTCCCCGCAATCGCAGCCTGCAAGGGAAAACTGGGCACTGCCGGCGCCAGTCTTCTCACCTTTTTCAAGCTTCAGGATGAACTTGAGATCGCGTTGGACCGTCTGGGACGCTACGCATTCTGCAAGGCCGATGAGGACACGAAGAACACCGCAAACCTTTCGATCAAGGAACTGGCATCCAGCTTCCAGATAGAGGTCAGCGGCGCCGTTTCCTTCGCCGAGCCCGAAATTCTGGGGATACCGGACGACACCTTAAACCGCTTCTTTGAGGAAGAACCGGCTCTCTCCGTTTACAGACGCGCCATCAACAGCATCCGCCGCAAGAAGGCTCACATTCTCTCGGATGCCGAGGAACGGATCATGGCGGCTGCGGGGGAAATGCGTCAGGCGCCGGGACAGATCAACGGACTGCTCTTAAACGCAGATCTCACCTTCCCGGACATCACGGACTCCAACGGTGAAAAGCTGCCTGTGACAAGCGGAAGCTTTATCCCGCTGATGCAGCATCCCGACAAAAACGTGCGCAAGGCTGCCTTTGAGTCCCTCTACGGCACCTACGAAAAGACGAAGAACACCTCCGCCGCACTGCTGTCTGCCCAGATGAAACAGCTTCAGTTCAACGCGGATATGAGACATTACAATTCCACGTTGGAGGCCGCTCTGGATCGCACAGAGGTTGATCCCGCCGTCTACCGTAACCTGATCGAGGCCGTGCATGAAAACATGGGCTCCATGTACAAATATGTCCGTCTGCGCAAGAAGCTCCTGAAGCTTGACGAGCTGAACATGTATGACCTGTATGTGCCCATGGTGGCAAGCGCCGACAGGGAAATTTCGTTTGAAACCGCCAAGGAGAATGTGCTGAAAGCCATGTCCGTGCTGGGTGACGACTATGTGGCAATCTTAAAGGAGGGCTTTGAAAACCGCTGGATCGACGTATACGAGAACGTTGGAAAGAGAAGCGGAGCCTACTCCTCCGGCTGCCGCGTTCATCCTCTTGTGTTGTTAAACCACAAGAATAATCTGGATTGTGAGTTTACCCTCGCACACGAAATGGGGCATGCCCTGCATTCCTATCTGTCAAACAAAAATCAGCCGGTCATCGATTCCAGCTATGTAATCTTCGTGGCAGAGGTGGCTTCGACCTGCAACGAGGCGCTACTCATGCAGTACCTGTTAGGTCAGACCACGGACAGACTGGAACGCGCCCACTTGATCAACTACTTCCTCGAGCAGTTCAGAGGAACGCTCTACCGTCAGACGATGTTTGCCGAGTTCGAGTTAAAGCTGAGCGAAATGAATGCCGCCGGCGAGAGCATCAACGCCGATTCCGCAAGCAGGGTATATCACGACCTCATCCAGCTCTACTTCGGTGACGCTGTCACGCACGACAGCTACATCGATCTGGAATGGGCGAGAATCCCTCATTTCTACTATAACTTCTATGTATACCAGTACGCGACCGGCTTCTCCGCCGCCATAGCGCTGTCACAGAAGATCTTAAAGGAAGGCGCTCCCGCCGTGGAAGCATACAAGAAGAACTTCCTGAGTGCAGGCTGTTCCAAAGATCCGGTATCAATCCTGAAGGATGCCGGTGTCGATATGTCTACCAAGAAGCCCGTCGAGGATGCCTTAAAGCTGTTTGACAGTCTGCTCGATGAAATGGAAGAGCTGATGCGTGAATAACAAAAAAATCACAGGCATGGATAGCCCATAAAGCTGTCCATGCCTGTTTTTGGTTATTTTTCGTCCAGATACAACTGAATCCGGCGGTCAATGATCTCGGCAACTGTCTCCGCGCTCTTGTCACCGTTAAAATAGCCTTCCGCCTCCTCCCATATAACATTCTTTAAATCCTGATAATCGGAAGGTCCCGGAACGCACCGCTCCAGATAGTCGCTCCAGTCCTGCAGGGTGGTACTGCCGTCCGGCTTTTGGATTGCCTTCTCCCCACCCCAGTAAATGCCTTCCTCGGTTTCCCTGTAGAGAGGACTCTCCTTCGATATTCTGCAGATCGATATGATTGTCACTTTTTCCGGCTTCAGTTGCTGTATCTCCTGACTTTTCAGCGTCTCAAAGTAAAAGGCAACTGCCTCCGGGTTCGCAGCATTTTTATTCACCGCCACGATGCCTTCACACTTGACATAATTCCCGCAGTCTCCGTCCGTTGGCAGTCCGACAAAGAAGTAGTCATCCCCATATCTCTCATAGGTATCATTGATCGAAGCCAAATTGCTCCCCGGCCAGAGATCGGCAATCGTCTCACCAATACCGAGTCTGCTGCCCGGTCCCGGGTCTACATCCCCATATTCTTTTGCATACTCAATCATCTTTAAGAATATCTCATCGTCAAAATGACTTTCCCCATTCTCCCAGTCAATCAGCACCGAATTATTCAGACCATATTCCACGAAAAAGGACAGCACAGCTCTCTGACCAAAGCTGCCGTCTCTCTGACAGATAAAGCCGGTACAGTTCCCGGTGTCCAAAAGTGCCATCAGATCATCCAGTGTCCAACTGTCCTCCTGCCAGATTTCCTTCAGGGTAATCAAAGTCTCGGGCGAAATCTCCGGCGGCAGTCCGTACAGATGTCCGTCCACGGTTCCCAGACCGATGGCGCCCGGAAGAACCTGCTCCAGCGTCTCCTCATGGATCACAGAATCCAGCTCCATCAGCAGTCCCTTCTGCACAAACAAGTCAAAATCCTCTCTCGAAAGATAGAGAATATCCGGTCCCCCTCCTGCCACTATTTCCGCAATCATCCTGTTCCGGTAATCCGCTGTTGTCTCCCCTGCGCAATAGACATAGCTGAGGTTGGGATTTCTTCTTGACGCCACGGCTGCACAGGTCTCCACCTTCCTGACTCCTGTGCTCAGCATACTCGTCACTTGCAGCGCGTCCTGCTTCTCTATCTCCTCACGGCTCATGGCAGTGACCCAGTCCTCAGAGTTTTCCGCTATTTTGCCATACATCCTGAAAACCGACTCTCCGCTGTCCAATATGGTAAACATTGTCTGGAACAATGTGCTCACACCGTTCTCTCCAAAGTCAAAGACCTTCACCCGCTCGCCGCTCTCTATGTTCCATCTCACAATACCGTCCGGTGCAGCATAATAAAACTCATTGCCCCACAGCCCATAAACCTGCTTCCAGTTCTGTTCCTCTACCTCCGCAAGTGTTTTCAGTCTCTGTGCTTCCGGGTCAAACCACATCATTCGGGTTCTTCCTGCCTGTAGATCCCGAACCGCAAAAATCAATTCACCATCCTCCGTCCGCGCCGGAGGATCTACATACTCCTGCTCCCCAAATCTCTGCTCTGCCAGAAGTTTTCCTTCTCTGTCGAATATATACAGTTCTCTGTTAGGGTTCTCTGAATTTCCCGAGCGGACATAAATATTGCCGGAGGCATCATAATCGCATTCCGTATCCGCCAGAGTCAACGCTTCTTCATCCTTGAAAATACCTTTTTCGAGAAACTGCTCACGGACATCTGTTACCTCAGCGGGTGTGCCGTCCAATGCCGAAGTAACGATCTGAATTTTTGAGAAATAGAATCCCTTCTCCGCATCCACTGCCCTTCTGGTAAGCAGGATGGCATATCTGCCGTCCGCCGTCATATCCATATCGTCTATGTATGCAAAACCTACGGTTTCCACATCGCCGGAATCTGCCTCAAGTCCAATGTTTTCCATTGTCAGCTCGATCATTTCGCGCTGGTCACTCTCCACATCGTATACCTCTGCATACTGCTTTCGCCGTTCAAGCTCCTCCCCGATATAATAGGTATGACGCCGAAGCCATTTCCCGGCACAGCCCCCTTCTTCCTTAACCTCGTGATTTTCGGCTTCCGCCTCCACCTCAGGCACCAGACCTTCCCGCTGCATCGGAAAGTATTTTTCCGCCCAGAGCTCCTGCTGCTCTGTTTCCTTCTGCGCCTCGGCAAAACCTTTGCTCCTCCAGTCGATCTGGTCGATCTTCTGCTCCGTCTCCTCGCTGACAGCAGCCTGTCCACAGCCGCACAGGCAAAAAACGAGAAAAAGTAAAGACAGATACCCATAAAATTTCTTCATGCCAATCCCCCCTGCATCCGTTTGATATTCTTCCCTTTATAATTATATTTCATTAAAAGCGTAACATATTTTCCCTTTGATGTAAATGTATCTATTATATACCAAGTTCTCTCTTCCCACGCATGGTTCTGCTTCTATGCATTCCAGCAGCGACTCTGGGTATGACTGCCTGCTTTTCTCTCACATACCCTCCGTCAATGGCAACTCTGGGTATGACTGCCTGCTTTTCTCCCCTATACCCTCCGGCAACGGCAACTCCGGGTATGACTGCCCGCTTTTCTCCCCTATACCCTCCGGCAATGGCAACTCTGGGTATAACTGCCTGCTTTTCTCTCACATACCCTCCAACGCAAAAAGGGCAGCGCCTGTGCGGTGCTGCCCTCTTCCATACCTATCATAAATGATTCCAAAACTCCAATAATTCAAATACCAGTTGTGCAGAATGCACCTGACCACAAGCAGCGCACTCTGGAGCCGCCGGTGCTTAGTTCCCGTACTGTGGGAACTTATGCATCCGTTGCGTGCGGAGGGTAGCGCAAGCGTGCCTGCGGTGGTCTGTGCATTTTGTGCAACGTCACTTGTGGAATCATGAGTTTCGCAATTACCTATGTATATAGAAATCATAATTGTCAGACCTCCCGAAATCTACCAACTATGCTTGGAAACTTTGCAACCGGAGGTTGCAAATGCAAAACAGGGTAAGAATCCGAAAATCTCATTAATCACCTAATCATTAAAAAGGGAATGTTCATGCCGCAGCATCAAACATTCCCTTTTCGTGGTTGATTTTTCCGTTGTCTGCCAACCTCCAGCACCTATGTCTGGAAAATAACAGGTTTTTCCGTTGCCTGCCAACCTCCGACACCTGCGTTCGGAAAACATATCAGATTTTAGGTGTCAACCCACCGCTGATACACAGCTTCCCTAATACATTCTACAATAAAATCTTGGAAAATGCAATTACATCTTTATTTTTGGAAAATGCAATTACATCTTTATTTTATGTCCGGAATATCAAAAATATCATTTTTGTCTCATTATTCCTACAATTTTTTCAACGCTGTCATGCAGGAATCCTCTATCAAAGCTTAAACTTTGCCGCCTGTACCTCCAGGGAATCACTCATCTGGATCAGTTCCTTTGTCTTTCCGGTACACTCCTCTACCATCTGGGACAGATGATTCATGTTATCACTCGCCTCCGCAGTAGAAGAAACATTTCTGTCTGCATCCTCCGCAAGCTTGACAATCGTTGTTCCGACTTCTGTCTTCAAGGCATCCAGCTTACCGGTCTGCGTATGAATGTTCTCGGAAACCTTGGAAACAGCCTCTGCCTCTGTTCTCAGTCCATGGAAGGATTGCTCCGTATCCTTTAACTGCATCTGCTGGCTTGTCACCTGTTCCTCGACTTCCTTCATCTTGTCCACATTGACCTTGGAGTTTGCGATCAGTTCATTGACAACGGAAGAGATTCCATTTGCTGCGTCATTAGAGCCGATCGACAGGTTGCGGATTTCCTCAGCCACAACGGCAAAGCCTCTGCCCGCTTCTCCCGCTCTCGCCGCCTCAATGGAAGCATTCAGGCTCAGAAGGTTAGTACGCTCTGCAATATCCGTAATGACATCCACCGCATTCTGGATCTTCACCGCCGAATCATTTGTCAGCTTGGTCTGGAGCATTACATCCTCCACCGCAGCCGCCGTCTTATCGCATATCTGGATCAGGCTTTCCAGCGAGCTCAATGCCTGTCCCGCATACCGGTTCATGTTGGTGACAGACTCCTCAAGCGCATTTGCGCTGGCAGCATTTTCCTCAATTCCGGCTTCTATGTAATTTACCTTCTCCGATGCCAGCCCCGTCTCCGATGCCTGTGAATTACTGCTAAGCGCGATACCCTGTACCAACCCGTTCACATCCGAGACATTCTTCATAATGTTGTCAAACGCACTGCTGAAATCGGAGCTGTTGCTCTGAATACCGCGAATCGACTTCTGAAGCTCTGCAACGATCTGCCGCAGATTGCTCTGCACCTGCTGCAGTCCACGCGCCATGTCGCCGACCTCATTGTTATTGGCTAATGTCTTGGCATCAAAATCCACCTTCAGATTTCCTTCCGCCAGAAGTGCAGTATTCTTCGTCAGTCTGACAATCGGGTTACATATCCTGCTGCCGATCACATAGATGGCAACGCTTCCCCCGACAAGGAATAACAGGCTCAGGAGAATCAGCCCGATCATCAGCTTGTTTGTTCCCGCAAGCGCCGCCCCCTGCTCACCGGTTATTGCGAAGGACCACTGCCCGCCCAAAATCGGTGAATATCCGATAAAATACTCCTTTCCGTCAAAGCCGTAGGTATCTACACCCTTTTCTCCGGCGATCATCTTCCGCTCCACTGCCGCCAGCTCGTCATATCTTGCATCCGCCGCAATCGCTTCAACGCCATCTGCCGCTTCTCTGCCCTCACTGTTTGTGATGTCATTCTGGGCATTTTCCACGTCCTCGTAATTTACTGCCGTCATCTTGGTTCCCGACTGATTGATAACAAAACAGAAACCGTTGTTCTCCACATTAATCTCATTTACCAGATCATTCAGCAGCGAAGCATCCGTCACTCCGGTCAGCACCCCGATCACTTCACCCTTCGCACTGTAAATAGGCGCACTGACACAGATTACCATCTTCAGATCAATTCTTGCGAACAGCACATCCGAGATATTGGAGATCCCTGCCGCAGCCTGTTTGAAGAATGCCCGGTCCCCCGCATTCGCCGTATCACCTGTCGTTGATATGACATCGCCTACCGCATGTCCGTCCCTCTCGTCCACATATCCGACCTGAAAACGTTCAAAGCCGATTCTCTCCGCTTCCTTGACCAGCACACTCTTCTGGACGCTCCAGTTCATCGTCCTTACGTCCTCTCTGCTGGCGATGTCCTCCACCTGTGCGATATAGGTGTTGATCTGCTGCTCCACCAGCTTAGATGCATCCTCCGCACGGTTGCTCATCTCCGCCGAGACATAGTTTCTCAGAAGTCCGCTCACAGACGCGACCGTTATCACCGCAAAGATCACACAGATCACGGCGATCAGCATCATCGTACTGAGCAATAACTGTGTTTTAATTGACTTTTTCTTCTGTCCTGCTGCCATACTCTCTTTCTCCTTCATCTAAAATTTCCCATCGTCTGTACACCGCTTTTGTCACAAATATACATTGTATACAATATTTATCTTATCATAACTGGATTTTTTTAACAAGTCTTATTTACTTTATGCTATACTTATGTAACAAAAGTACTTACTGTTCACTCCGTTCACAGCAACACGCTTCGCGATGCACACAAAATGCATTT
>OQWA01000155.1_pt1 | contig 17350 bp, 13 predicted proteins | sample 1691581 | NCBI WGS metagenome assembly OQWA01 (sample SAMN03418264, study PRJEB22391) | human gut metagenome | biome: human-gut; feature: organic feature; material: feces | host: Homo sapiens | place: Tanzania | collected 2013-01
AGTATTATGCACGTACATATTTTGGGAATTTGCGGCACATTTATGGGTGGTATTGTAGAGAATATCCGCATCGGTGTAGAAAGTGGTCCCGATGCTTGCATTATCGGCATTATACAGTATTACGCTGTCGAGATAGTTATCGGTGTATCTGCCGACAACGAGAAGCTCGGTAATCCCTTTCCCGCACTTGTATTTTATTGTGTCGCCGATATTGTACCTCGATGTATAGCTTGTGATTACCGGAATCTTACCGCCGTAGTCCTTTGATTTGTCCGGCCGTTCTCCCGAAAGTCCTATATCGAGATATTCGCTGTATTCGGTCGAATATCCGAGCAGAGTTCCGTTTATATCGTTAAAAAACCGATAGAAAGTGTCATCGTCCATATTATTTATCTCGTTGTCGGTAATACTGCTTTTTTCTGAGTAAAGTTCCAATGCGGTTTCATAGTAACGCTCGACACGGCAGTTTATGCCGTACTTTGCAAACTGCGAGGCTATCTTTTCATCGGTTATAGGCGCTTTTGACGAGAGTGTACCGTGCAGTATCTTCTTATCATAGCGGTTACTTGTTATGTATGCTTTTTCGGCAAGATAATCCGAAGATACAGTGATTGCAAAATTGAACAGCAGAGTTGAAAAAATGATACATATCATCATAAGGATAAAACTGCGTTTTTTTGATCGAAGCAAGGATAACGCCAGAAACGATTTGTTTGGATTTGGAGGTTTCATTTGCTTCGATTTCTTGCTCGATTTCTTGGTCAGCATCGAGTTGTTTGTTCGGGAGCAAATATTTGCCTACAAACATCATGTACAGCATACCAGCTACGGAAACCGGAACACCGATCCAAGCGAATTCGAAGAAACCGAAAGGCTCAAGACCAGCAGCGGTCATAGCACCGGTAGCAATGATGTTAGGAGGAGTACCTACCATGGTGATGATACCGCCCCAACCGCAAGCGAATGCCAACGGCATTAACTGACGGGAAGCAGGAATCTTAGCTGCGGAGCAGATACCGAGTGCTACAGGAAGTAAGCAAGCTGCGGTACCGGTGTTGGACAATACTGCGGACAGTACGGTACCAACGATCATCAGGCCGAACATCAGGCTGTTTTCGCCTGTGCCGCACATTTTAACTACGGTATTACCGATTGCTTGTGCGAGGCCGGTGTAGAACATGGAAGCGCCAACTACGAACATGCCTGCGAACAGAACAACGGTGGAGTTAGACAGACCGCTGAATACTTGTTTTGCAGGAATCAAGCCTAAGAGGCCGCATGCGATAGCCGCGCCGGTAGCAGTAACTGCAAGAGGGATAAGTTCGGTTACAAAGAATAATGCAACTACTGCCAACAAAATAAGACATTTGATTGCTGGGGACATTTTATGTTCCTCCTTTTAAAATTAATTTATATACAATGCCGAGGGAGGCATTCTATATCAGCTATTAATATGTAGTTTTCAAAGAACTTACGGAAATCGCTTATGTATTTTCTTGCATTTCCATGTACCTATTATAACACTATAAGCGTAAAATAAAAAGTTATTTTATTGAAAAATTTACATTATTAACGTAAATAGTGTTTTTCTATCGTGCACTTCTATATTGTAATTCACAGACATCACTATCATGGTATTTTATTTTTATACTTTTATATGCTTTTCCGGAATTAAGTTAAACTATGAGTAAATGATTTTTGAACCGTGCGCAAGCCTTTTGTCTGAAAATTATCTTAATTCTCTTTATAAAATCTGCTCTGATAAATTACAGCTTTCTGCTCCAAAGCCCATTATATCAAGGGTTTGCGATTTATATAATTTTTTTAGTACCTTCTATAAGTTATTTTTAACAGCTGGTGCTAATTTTACTTTTCGTATTGAATGTAATCCTGCAGTACATGTCCACTGATTATGGACACAGAAATGCCATCTTTTTTGTTTAAAATGTGACAGTTTAGTATTCCAGACAGCTTTCTAGGCAAAAATTAAGAGGACGCGCCTTGCAACGCGTCCTCAGGGGAGTTTCAGTATAAATTATTTACCAACAGGACCGATCATAGCCAGCATGGTACCTGCAGCAACTGCAGTACCGATAACGCCTGCTACGTTAGGACCCATAGCATGCATCAGCAGGAAGTTGGACGGATTTGCTTTTTGGCCAACAACTTGAGATACACGAGCAGCCATAGGAACTGCGGATACACCGGCGGAACCAATCAACGGGTTGGTCTTGCCACCGTCTACCATGCACATCAGCTTACCGAAGATAACGCCGGCAGCAGTACCACCGATGAAAGCAACCAGACCAAGGATGATGATCAGGATGGTTTGATAGTTCAGGAATGCATCAGCACTCATGGTCAGACCAGTACCGGTAGCCAGCATAATGGTTACGGTGTTCATCAGAGCGTTTTGTGCGGTGTCGGACAGACGATCCAGGCAGCCAGCTTCTTTGAACAGGTTACCAAGCATCAGCATACCAATCAGAGCGGTTACGGAAGGTAACAGCAGAGAAATAACGATGGTGCACATGATCGGGAAAGCAACCTTTTCAAAGTGAGAAACCGGACGCAGCTGTTGCATAACGATCTTACGATCTGCTTCAGTGGTGAACAGTTTCATGATAGGAGGCTGAATCAGCGGAACCAGAGACATGTAGGAGTATGCAGCAACTGCGATTGCACCTAACAGCTGAGGAGCCATTTTAGCAGCCAGGTAGATGGAAGTCGGGCCGTCAGCACCACCGATGATGCCGATAGCAGCAGCTTCTTGTACGGAGAAACCAAGCAGCATAGCGCCCAGCAGAGCTACGAATACACCGCCCTGTGCAGCAGCGCCCAGGAGCAGGGTTTTCGGGTTAGCCAGCAGAGGACCAAAGTCGGTCATAGCGCCTACGCCCAAGAAGATCAACGGAGGGAATACTTCGTGGTGAATACCATACATGATAACGGACATAACACCAGGTTCTTCGAAACCGTTTTTAGGAATGTTAGCAAGAATACAACCGAATGCGATCGGGGACAGCAGCAAAGGCTCGAAACCTTTAGCAATAGCCATATAAAGCAGAAGCAGACCAACGCAGATCATGATTACATGACCGCCTGTCAGTGCAGAGAAGCCGGAGTCTGCCCATACAGAAGACAAAGCAACAAAAAATGCCTCAAACATGTGAATTTTTCCTCCTTGTTTCCCTTAATTGGGATGTTATAAGTGCAAATAAGCTCCACAATAATGCTACAACACTTTCATTTTAACTGTATCACCACAGTCTCCCCTAGTCTACCTGTGGTCTGCTTGGCGAAGCAAGCAGAACATCAGAAAATGTCATTTCTTCTTATGAAGCTGCTTAAAGCAGCAGCACTGCTTTGAAACCTTTTTTCAGCTAAATCTTATTTAGCTTTGGTAGGATCAACTACCTGGATTAAACTCATCAACATGCCTAATCCGATTAGAACTCCAAAGACAATGGTCATGTTGATTATGGCAATCAGCCACGGATTTGTTGTTACAGGACCCACTGTTTATCACCTCTTCCTAAGATAATTAAAGGGGAACTAAGTTCTATAAGCAAGATGCTTATCTTACTTTAATAAGTATAAAGTTATATTTTTTTATCTTCTGTTGCGCAAGTCACACTTCTTTTTGCTGAACAGTTACTTTATTTACATAATTACTTCACTTTAACTTCTATACTATTTCAAAAGTTCATTAATCATTTTTGTTGCCTGCGCAACAGATTGTCATATTCAGTTTGCTAAAATAAATACTGCAAAGCAACAATTTAATATCCTCTCAGTTTTCAATTTGTCTAAAGAGAGATTGGGAGAATGCTGAAACGACTGCGAATTTAGTTTTGGCAATAAAAAATAACCAGCTGCGAACTGGTTATTTTTTTTGCTTTCAAACAGCCACATCGTGGCGGCTGCAAGCATATTTATAGTTAAGCAAAAGCAAAGCCCATCCGTTTTACCGGACGGGCTTCACTTTTAGGGGAGAGATGTTACAACAACTGTTTATTTAGCAACAGGGCCAATCATTGCGAGCATGGTACCTGCAGCAACTGCAGTACCGATAACGCCTGCTACGTTAGGACCCATAGCATGCATCAGCAGGAAGTTTGCCGGATTAGCCTTTTGACCGACAATCTGAGATACACGGGCAGCCATAGGAACTGCGGATACACCGGCGGAACCAATCAACGGGTTAGTCTTGCCACCATCAACCATGCACATAATCTTACCGAATACTACACCGCCCCAGGTGCCTGCAGCAAAGGCAACCAGACCTAAGCAGATAATCAGGATAGTCTGATAGTTCAGGAAGGCATCAGCACTCATGGTAAGACCAGTACCGGTAGCCAGCATAATGGTTACAGTGTTCATCAAAGCATTTTGTGCAGTATCGGACAGACGGTCCAGGCAGCCTGCTTCTTTGAACAGGTTACCAAGCATCAGCATACCGATCAAAGCTGTTACCGGCGGCAGCAGCAGAGAAATAACGATGGTGCACATAATCGGGAAAACGACCTTTTCAAATTTACTTACCGGACGCAGCTGCTCCATAACAATCTTACGTTCTCTTTCGGTAGTAAACAGCTTCATTACAGGCGGCTGAATCAGTGGTACCAGGGACATGTAGGAATAAGCTGCAACGGCAATGGCACCTAAAAGATGCGGCGCCATTTTAGCTGCCAGATAAATAGCTGTCGGGCCATCAGCACCGCCGATAATACCGATAGCAGATGCTTCCTGTACAGTAAAGCCCAAAGCCATAGCGCCCATCAAAGATACAAATACGCCAATCTGAGCAGCAGCACCTAAAAGCAAGGTTTTAGGATTAGCAATCAGCGGACCGAAGTCGGTCATTGCGCCAACGCCCAGGAAAATCAACGGCGGGAATACTTCGTGGTGAATACCATACATGATAACGGACATAACACCCGGCTGTTCGAAACCGTTTTTAGGAATGTTAGCCAGAATACAACCAAAGGCGATTGGAGACAGCAGCAAAGGCTCAAAGCCTTTGCCTATAGCCATATAAAGCAGAACCAAACCAACGCCAATCATAATTACGTTGCCACTTGTCAGAGCAGAAAAACCTGAGTCTGCCCAAACAGAAGCCAAAGCGACGATAAATGCATCAAACATAGAATAATCCTCCTCTGGGCCCATATTGGGAAAATAAGTGCATTTTTTAATAGATTAGACAGGGCAAAACTTTGCATCATTTGCTTCAATGCTTATTTCTAGTAGGGTCAACCAACTGAATCATACTCATGAGTACACCTAAAGCAATGAGCACACCAAAAACGATTGTCATGTTGATAATAGAAATCAGCCACGGATTAGTTGTTACGGAACCCATATAAATCACCCCTTCCAAATAAATTTAAATATAATATTTACCGCAATATGCTTCCGGATATTTGACTTCAAACACCCCTTTTTGCCTTGCTGAATTAAGTATAAAAATAATTCTGCCGTTATTCCGTTGCTTATGTCACACATAATAAACGGACGGTCTTAGTTTACTTACAGATTGTATTCGTTTTAAATTTGTTATTGTTATTAAAATTTAAAAAGCACTTTTGTTATTGAAAAGGATTAGTTTACTTATGTAACTTAAAAAAGCAGGCTCTTTGAGCTTGCTTTTCAAATCAGAATAGCCATTAACTTCTATGCTATTATTTATGTATAAAATTAAAAATATGCATTTTACTGCCTAACACCAGCTATTGAAAATTAAAAACGCCGCTCAAACGAGCGGCGTTTTTTAGCAGCATTACAGCTGTTCGGTTACATTATCTTCGGGAGTCCCCTTCTTTTTGCGGCTGAAGAAGCGTTCAACAACTACAAAGAGTACAGGAATCAGGAAGATACCAAAGAGAGTAGCGATGGTCATACCACCAACTACGGCGTTACCCATGGATACACGCGCGCCGGCGCCCGGGCCGGTAGCAATAGCCAAAGGCAGACAGCCTAAGATGAAGGCGAAGGACGTCATCAGGATAGGACGCAGACGGACATGAGCAGCCTCAACAGCCGCATGTACAACATCCATGCCCTGCTCCATATTCATCTTCGCATATTCAACAATCAGAATAGCGTTCTTTGCTGCCAGACCAATCAGCGTAATCAGACCAATCTGCATATAAACATCATTCTGCAGGCCACGTGCATACTGCACCAGGAAGCAGCCGAAAACTGCGGAAGGTACGGACAGCAGTACAGCCAGAGGAATTGTCCAGCTTTCATACAGAGCTGCCAGACACAGGAATACGAAAATCAGGGAAATGATGAAAATCTGAGTAGAACGGTTGCCTGCTTCAATTTCGTCAAGGCTTTGGCCGGTCCATTCGTAGGTGTAGGTGTTAGGCAGAACCTGCTTAGCAACCTCTTCAATAGCAGCCATAGCCTGGCCGGAGGAATAACCGCTGGCAGGGTCACCGGAAATCTTAATCGCACTGGCACCGTTAAAGCGTGTCATAACAACAGAGCTGTTCTTAGGAGTAGGCTTTACGAGTGTATTCAGCGGAATAGATTTACCATCATTGCTGCGTACAAAGAAGTAACGCATATCCTCTACACCGGTACGATATTTTTCATCAGCCTGCATAACAACCTTCCATGTACGGCCGAAGTTATTGATATCATTGATTTCGTTACCGCCTAAGAAGGCCTGCAATGCGGAATAAACAGTAGATACGGGCACGTTCATAGACTGTGCCTTGTCACGGTCAACCTCAAACTGATACATAGGAGTATTGGTGTTCAAGGTGGTGTACAGCATACCGATTTCCGGACGCTTACGACAAGCAGCCAAAAATTCATTAGCACGCTCACCCATGGTGTTAACATCTTCACCGCCAAGGTTCATGAGATAAAGGCTCAAGGTACCGGTACTGGAAGCACCCGGCAGAGAAGGCGGCTGGAAGGCCATAACGGTTGCATCAGGAATCTGTGCGCCCATACCGAAAATCATCGGAATAATATCCTGTACACTGTTGCTGCGCTGGCTGTAGTCCTCCATAGAAACTACTGCCAGACCGGCGTTAGCCTTCTGACCCATGGACAGAATATCAATACCGCTAACCTCCATAACATTTTTAACACCAGGTAACTTTCTCATATTTTGGGAAAGGCCTGCCATAATCTGCTGTGTACGGTTACTGGAAGCACCTTCAGGCAAGCTGATAGATACTGCAGTCATACCCTGGTCCTCGTTCGGCACAAAGCCTGTCGGCGTTGCCTTCGCCAGGAAACCGATGCAGATAACCACAATAACAAGACAGGTCAGGACAAGCTTAGATTTACGGATGCAGCCTTCAACGTTTTTCACGTATTTGGCCAGCGTTCTTGCAAACCAATCATCAAATGCTTTTACAGCCTTGCCGATAAAGCCCTTCGGTGCCTCCTCCTTCTTGACAAGAATCAGGGAGCAAAGCGCAGGAGTCAGGGACAACGCAATAATCGCAGAAAGCATCATAGATACAGAAATCGTGATAGCGAACTGCTTGTACAATTCACCGACAGTACCGCCGGTAAAGGCTACAGGAATAAATACCGCAGACAGTACGAAGGCAATAGCCACAACAGGGCCGGAAACCTCGTTCATAGCGCGGTAGGTTGCCTCCTTAGGAGACATACCGTTTTCCTGAATATGATGCTCTACTGCCTCTACTACAACGATAGCGTCATCGACAACAAGGCCGATAGCCAGAATCATTGCAAAAGCAGTCAGAGTGTTGATAGTAAAGCCCAAAATTACGAAGGAAGCAAAGGTACCAATCAAGGATACCGGTACAGCCAGAATAGGAATCAAGGTTGCACGCCAGCTGCCCAGGAACATGAATACTACCAGAATAACCAGAATCAAAGCTTCAACGAAGGTATGTGCAACCTTCTCCAAAGACTCGGTAATAAACTGGGTGTTATCCTGAATAACAATCAGCTTCATATCGTCAGGGAAACGGCTTTCAGCGTCCTTTAATACCTCGCGGATATTCTTAACAGTTTCGATAGCATTCGCATCAGAGGTCAGGGATACCGGGAAGACAACGGAATCGCCGCCATTCAGCTTGCTGACGATAAGGTCATTACGAGGACCTTCTTTAATAGTTGCGATATCCTTCAGCTTCAGGTTATCGCCATTATTGGAACGAATAATAACGTTACCGAATTCCTCAGGTGTATTCAGACGACCTTGAGCACTTGCGGAATAGGTACGCTCCTGCTTGTCAACAGTAGGACGGTTACCGATAGAACCAACCGCTGCCTGAATGTTTTGCGTTTTGATAGCGTTGGAAACATCGGTTACAGTTACACCCAGCTGCGCCATTTTTTCAGGATTCAGCCAGATGCGGACTGCATATTCCGGACCATATTCGCCAACTGTTGATACACCCTTAACACGCTTTACAGCATCGAGGAAGTTCGCATCCGCATATGTTCTCAGGAACATTGCATCATAGGTATTTTTAGGAGAATAAAGACCAAAATACATAATGGTCTCGGCAGATTCTTTTGCAGTAGTAACACCATAACCGGAAACCTCGCTCGGCAGGGAGCTGGTAGCCTGGGATACACGGTTCTGTACCTCTACAGAAGCGATATCTGCGTTTTTCTCAAGGTTAAACTCAACATTAAGCTTGTACTCACCACTGGAGGTACTTACGGAGGACATGTTCAGCATATTTTCTACACCGCTGACCTTCTGCTCAATGGTTTGTGCTACAGCCTTTTCAACGATATCGGCACTTGCACCTACATAGTTGGTGTTTACACTGATACGCGGTTTGGTAATGTTAGGATATTGGGCGATAGGCAGGCTAAAGCCGGCAATCGTACCCAATAAGGTAATAATAATCGCCAGTACTATCGCAAATACAGGGCGATCAATAAAGAAACGAGCCATCTAGCCAACCTCCTTATTGCTTCTTGCCGGCGGTAGCACTGTTGTCAACAGCAGTATCCAGATCAGCCTCAGTCATCGGCTGCGGGTTAACCTGAGCACCCTGTCTGATCTTGCCGGTGCCTTCAACTACGATTGTCTCATCGCCGGTCAGACCGCCTTCAACCATATAGAAACGGCCAACGGAAGGACCAAGAGTAACTTCCTTCATCGTTACCTTGTTGTCACTGCCAACAACATAAACAAATTTCTTATACATTAATTCAACAACTGCACGCATAGGAATCAAGAGAGCATCCTTTTTGGTGCCTGCGGTTGCCTGTACGTGAGCAAACATGCCCGGCAGCAGACGATGTGCAGGATTTCTGAACAAAGCCTTTACAGTCATGGTACCGGTGTTGTCGTTGATACCGCGGTTAACCTCTGCTACGGTGCCCTTTAAATCATAGGTACTGCCATCGCTCAGAACAACAGTCAGGTTGTCAAGAGAAGCAGCGCCGCTGTTATCATGGGAACCGGAAAGCTTCAGATATTCCGGCTCAGCGATGCTGAACTGTACGAATACAGGGTCAGTGTTGCTGATTTTTGCCAGAGTAGTCTGACCTGCGGTTACATAGTTGCCAACCTCCAGCGCGGTAGTATCAATACGGCCGCTGAACGGAGCGGAAACGCTGGTATCAGTCATGTTAATCTGTGCATTTTCCAGAATTGCTTCCTGCGCATTTACAGAAGCCTGTGCCTGGTCACGCTGCATAATAGCGTTATCCAGAACCTGCTTGGAAATTGCATTCTGTGCATACAGAGTGCTGTAACGCTCTGCGTTCAGAGCTGCGTTGGCCAAAGCCGCACGAGCATTAGCCAGGCCTGCCTGCGCATTGAGCACGTTAGCCTGATAAGTACGCTGGTCAATAGCATACAAGGTCTGGCCTGCACTTACAGTGTCACCGCCCTTGAAATACTTGGCTGTAATCTGGCCGCTTACCTGAGCCTTCAGCTCCATTTCCTGCTGAGCCTGTACAAAGCCTGTATAATCATATACCAGAGGGGTGTCACGCTTAATAACCTTCATGGTTTTAACCAATGTTGCCTGATTACCGCCCTGCTGCTGTTTTTGACCGCAGCCTGCAACGCTCAGTACAAAGGTTGCCGCCAGCGCCGCAGCCATTGCTTTTCTCGCACGGCCGGAGCGAATAAAACTTAACATAAAAAAACCTCCTTCACCTTCACTCTGAAACTACTCAATATATATAATGACAAATTAGACTGCTATATTGTCGATAGCACCTTTACCTGAAAATATTCCTGCTCCAGTTTCAGAATACTACTATTATAATGGACATTTTTCAGAAAAGCAAACGTCATTTAAGCAGTTTTCGCCGCTTTTTCTTGCATTTTCTTCCATTATCTTCTTCTCACAAATTTTACTGACTGGTCAGTCAGCTTTTGCTGTTTAACAGTTCTTTTTTCAGCAAAAATTTATGCAGATTGCCCATGGCAAAACCGGATACCTGGTCCACACCATCAATACGCTGCATCAAGAACAGATTATCTCCTTCAATATACCATTCATCCGGCAGTCTGTCCTTATATACAACCTTCTTATTGGTATTCAGCAGATTAAGCAGCGGCAGCAAATCCTTATCCTTAACGTTAAGCACTTCATCCAGACGTATTTTTTCACCAGTCTTAGGATTTACGTTCAGCTGATGATGGATAAAGCTGTTTTTACCACTAATCAGCTGCAGGCTCAGAATCTGTTCATCGGCACGCATCACCTTAAAAGCCATATCTGCCTCGCCCTTGTAAAAATGCTCCAGATAATCTTTGCATTCATCCTGCAGCAGCTTATTCATTTTATTTTGCAGCTCTACATCCTTGCCGGCAAAAACCGGAAAGGTCGCTTCACCGCCGGGAACTACCATCTTGCGCACCAAGATAGTACCGCCGGCAAAATCCTTGCCATCATTTACGGTGTTATCCTTAGGCGTAGGCGCAAGCGTCATAATCGTCAGGGAAAACTGCTTCCATTCCTTAGTTTTCTTATCCTGCTTCCAGATAGCGCCCACATCTGCCAGAGGCTGCTTTTTCTGCACCAGCTGCTGACAGCCTAATAATTCATCTGCACCGTCATTATCTACATCATGTGCCACCAGTGAATGTAAACCGCCATACTCCAGCTTGCCGTCTTCAACCTCACTGCCTGCTGCCGGCGTTAAATCCGATTTATTGCCGTCGATTAAAGCTACATGCATTTTACCGTCCTTGGCATAGGCTTGCGTAACCAGTCCCATGCTTTCGGCAGCACCAAAGACCTCACGCACATTTTTCTTATTGGCAAAGGAAAGCACACGATATTCACTGGGCGCATGCCAATCTCCCTGAGCAGCACTCACCAGCAGCTGCTGTCTGCCGCTTTTGCCTGCCCAAAGCTTAATAGGCTGAAGCTGACAATTATACCCGCCCTTAATAGAAGGTGCATGAGCCGTCAAAAGCTTCTTGTCCTTATCCTTAATCATAACAAGCAGATCATTGGCGTAGCCATTAGGCAGCCTGTCACCCCACAGCTCGGCGGTAACAGTCTGCTCTGCTGTCAGCTGCAGCGGTACCTGCGCCAGCAGCGTGTCAGCGGCAGCGGCCATAGTGCTGCAGAAGAGCACGCTGCTGCAGGCCAGGCCTTGCACCATCCATTTTATCTTCACGTCTCCACGTCCTTTCTTCAAACATACTATTATATTATAGCATTTTTTTGTTATTAAGAACCGTATTAACACAGATTTTTTACATAAAGGTGTCTAAAGCATCAGCAAATTCTGTTGCATTTCGTACAAAAAAGCTTTTTCTTAGCTTTCAAAACGATTTTTTCATTAATATTACTGCTTTTTATTGTTAAATAGTGTAGAATAAAAGCGGTATTTTATGAATTTTTGGGAGAAGGGAAGGATTTATTAATGAAGAAAATTGTTGCTCTTCTGCTCAGCCTTTGCCTATTAGTATTAGCTGCAGGCTGTGGCGGTAACGATTCAAAAAAAGACACACCCAAAGAAAAGACTAAGGTAAGCCTTGGCATGCTGCGCCTGACAAGCAGTGCTCCTTTATTTATCGCTATGGATAAGGGCTTCTTTGCTGAAGAAGGTATCGAAATTGAACCGCAATGGTTTGATGCCGCTCATCCGATTGCCGTATCCACTGCTTCCTCTAAGGTTGATGTCGGTGCTACCGGCATTACGGCCAGCCTCTATAACATGGCAGCCAACGGACAAAAGCTTGGCATTGTTGCGGATAAAGGACGTGAACAAAAAGGCTATTCCTCTTCTGCACTGCTTGTGACCACCGACAACTACAACGCCGGCGTAAAAAGCCTGAAGGATTTGAAGGGCAAGCGTATCGGTATTACGCAAAAGGGCTCTACCTTCCATTATATGCTTGGCAGAATGCTGGAAACCCAGGGCATGAGCCTCAATGATGTGGAAATTGTTCCCCTGAGCAAGCTCAGTGCTGTTATGGCTGCACTGGAAAGCAAGCAGATTGACGGCTGTATCTTAAACGAGCCTAACATCACCAAGGTGCAAAAAGCAGGCTATGGCAAACTGGTCGTACAGGTTGGTGACGTTATTCCTTACCAGACCTCTGCTATCTTCTACTCACCTGACTTTATGAAGAATAAGGATGCGGCTGTACGCTTCATGCGTGCTTACAACAAAGCCTGCAACTATTACTACGAAGCTGCAGTAGAAAAGAAGGATGCCAAGAAGCTGGAAGAAGTTGTTAATATTGTGGCCAAATACGTTAAGGCTCCGGCTGAAGACATTAAAGCAGGCCTGCCCTATATTGATAAGGACGGCAAGCTGCTTGTCAGCGATATTGCAACCCAGATTAAATGGTACACTGACAACAAGATGATTTCCGGCAAACTGGACGCGAAGGATGTTGCCAACACCAGCTTTCTGGATGAAGCAATGAAGAAATAAACTATTGTATTAAAGCAAGACTGGCGTAAATGTAACAGCTGCAAAATGCGTTGACGATGCTTTAGCACCAAAACGCTGCGACTGATATATTAGCGCCAGTCTTTTTGGAGGATGGTAGAAAATGAAATTAGAAATCGCAAATATCTGCAAGGATTTCACCACCACCAGCGGTAAGCTGCTTCCTGTTTTGCAGGATATTAACCTCAGCATTAATAAGGAAGAATTTGTAGCATTGGTAGGACCGTCAGGCTGTGGTAAATCAACCTTGCTCAATATAACCGCCGGGCTTTTGGAGCCCACAAGCGGTAACGTAAAATTTACTGATGTCGCTGCAGGCTATGAGCCTCGTATGAGCATCGTCTTTCAGGAAACTGGTCTCTTCCCCTGGCGCAACGTGCATGATAATATCGCCTTCGGGTTGGAAACAGCAGGCATGAAGGCAGACGAAAAGGAAGCACGCATTAAGCATTACATTGAACTTGTAGGCTTAAAGGGCTTTGAAAAATCCTTCCCGCACCAATTAAGCGGCGGTATGCGTCAGCGCGTAGGCATTGCCCGTGCTTTAGCTATCGAGCCTGACCTGCTGCTGATGGATGAGCCGTTTTCTGCCTTAGATGCGCAAACACGCACCATCATGCAGGAGGAGCTGGTAACGCTGTGGGAAAAGACGCGTCTGACCACGCTATATGTTACACATAATATTCAGGAGGCAGTAATGCTTGCTGACAGAGTTGTACTGCTTTCGCGTCGCCCCGGAAAAGTCAGCAAAATACTGCAGATTGCTATTCCGCGTGCAGACCGCTCTAAGCCTGAGCACACAGACGAAATTGCGGAATTTGTCCGTATCATCTGGGAGCATATCAGCAAGGATGCGCGTGCTGCCTTAATGGAGGTGGAAGACAATGCCTGAAAAGAAAACTGCTGCGAGCGCAGCTAACGAATATATCGTGCGCAATCGTATGACGCATTGGCAAAAGACCTATCCGCATTGGGTAAGCGTTGCTTCCATCATCGTCCTGCTGCTCTTTTGGGAGGCTATCTGCCGCTGTGGCCTGGTTTCTTCTTTGTTTTTGCCGGCACCGAGCCAGATTATCAGCGCCCTGCTTACCATGCTTGCCGACGGTGAAATTGGTGTTAGCCTGGCAGCCAGCATATACCGTATCTTAATCGGTTTTGCTGTCGGCAGCCTTATCGGACTTGCAGTCGGTCTTGTTACCGGTACCTCGGCACTGGCAGATAAAATCGGTAATCCTGTTGTCAACGCGCTTTATCCTATCCCTAAAATCGCTTTGCTGCCGTTGTTCATTCTTTGGCTGGGAATCGGCGAGCTGTCGAAGGTAACGATTATTGCTCTCGGCGTCTTCTTTCCGGTAGCAATGAACACCTACAGCGGCGTCAAAAATGTTGATACACTACTTATCAAGGTTGCAGTCAGCTTTAACGCCAGCTGGTGGAAGACAATGAAAAGTGTTGTTCTGCCTAACGCCTTACCTATGATTTTCGCAGGTCTGCGCCTTGCTGCCGGCACCTCTCTGCTGCTGCTGGTAGCAGCAGAGATGATTGCCGCCCAGGTCGGCATCGGCGCCCTCATCCTGCATTACGGCGATTTGATGATTACCGACCGCTTGATGGCCGGAGTTATTGTATTGTCGTTGCTCGGCCTGCTCTTTAACCTGTTCCTGCAATGGTTGGAGAGAAAAGCCATCCCCTGGAAAAACATCTAAAAGCACAAAAGCACTGTCTGCTCACTGATATTCTTATATCAGATAGAGCTGACAGTGCTTTTTCTTTTTCTGCTAACATTTTTCAACAGCTTCTTAAAATACTGTTACGCTGATACACAAAAACTGCTTTTTGCTCAGCTATTACTGCAGCCTTGCCGAAGCCTCCTGCAAAACTTCTGCCACAGCTTCCGGCGGCAGCTCGCCTATCTTCTTGATCAGCTCAGGCTGCTTGGGATGTTCGGCAATAACCTTCTCCATCAACACCATGTCCAGCCAATGTCCGTGCTTGAAGCCTGTATTATTGAAGGTACCAATAATTTTATAGCCACACGCCTCATGCATTTTGACGCTGTGCTCATTGCTGGCAGTAATGCAGGCATAGGTCACAACTATTCCCTGCAGGCGCAGTAAAGCTTCCAGCGCCGTGTACATCACCTTGCCCAATCCGTGTCCCTGACCCTCAGGTGCCAGATAAATCGTTACCGCGGCACCCCACTGATAGGCAGCACGCTGCATATAAGGATGGGCATAAACATAACCCAACAGTCTGCCATCATGCTCACAAACTATATAAGGATAGTGCGCAGAAATATTTTTGATTCGCTCTGTAAATTCTTCTACCGACGGTACCTCATATTCAAATGATACATCACTGAGCGTCCTGTCGCTGCTGATGACAAAGGGCGCGTAAATTTCCAGCAGCTTTTCGGCATCGTCAGGCTTCGCAAAGCGAAGCGTATACTTCATCGACATTTTATCGCTCCACCTTTACTTCAAACATTCTGCTCCACGGCAGCGTAAATTTATATTCTTCGGCAGTATTGCCCATATACGGCTTGCTTACCTTGTTGATTTCCCGGGTAATAAACTCTTCCGCCGCAGTACGCTGCTCCTCATTCAGTCCGCTATTGGGCCAATAGTTAGGCCAGATAAGCTGCTGATAGGTTTGCATGCGCACATTCGCCTGATAAGCCCAATCATCAAGATAACGCACATTAAGCAGATTTTCTCTTGCTTCCGGCGATAACTGCTTATACAGCAGTCCCTGCGCCAGAGCAAAGCCCAAGCTGTTGCCTGCGGTATTCCAACCGCCATAGGAAGCCAGACGATATGCCAACTGTTTGTCAAACAAGTTCTTGACCAAAGCATTGTCCGCACCATTGCCAAAACGGATGTCTGCCACAGTCACAGGATGATTATGCTTAAGAATGCGTTCAACCTTATTAACGAAATTTACGGTAGCAGGCAATGCCTTGTAGCTGTTGCTTGCATCAGACGCCTCATGCGTCACACCATCGGCAGGAGTGTTGACAGCCAAAACCAAATCCGCATTTTTGCGCGAATATACCGGGAAGGCACCTGCCGCATAGATATGCTGCTTGGCACTAACGGCCACAGTATCATCCTCGTAGGTAGGCACGGTTTTTCCGCCCTTGCCGGCAGCATAGGTTACATTTACCAAAGGCAGCTCATACTGCAGACGGTTGGCAGCACGGCTCAAAAGCAGCAGGCCAAGCTGATCTGCGCCGGCGAAGAAACGGATTTTCTCCTTCGGCAGCTCATTCACCAGAATATCCATCTCGCGAGCTTCCCTGTGTGCCTGAGAATAAGCTGCAGTATCATCACGACCGATAAGCATATAATCAAAATCGCCGCTTTCCACACCATGCAGCAAAAGCTCCGTAGCGTGGATATTATTGCTGCGGCGCACGAACATATCAGCCAGTATTTCCCGGGGAATGCTGCTGCGCAGCTCCGCCAGCTCCTTTACCTCTTTACGCTTAATCTGCTTAAGCTCCAGCTTGTCCTCCAACTCTCCCAAGCGGAAAATCTTAGGGCCCCATTCCTTATAATATGCAGGCTCTGTCGGCGCACTGCTGGCCTTAGGCGAACGCATAATAGTGGTAAAAACATAAACCTTCTGTCCGCCGTGCTGCTTTTTCAGCTCTACCAAACGTTCGGCACGCTGCTGCAGAAGCTCGGGCGAAATTTCATGTGTGCGCGATGCTACCAGCCCGCCATAAAGCAAAGCATCGGAAGAAGCAACAATGGCTACTGATTTACCGGCCTTAGACTCCAGCCAGTTAAAAAGCTCTTCCGGCTGTCCTGCTGACTGAGCGCCGGCAATATATTCAGCCGGCGGCAGCTGTACATCCCAGCCTGCAGCCTGCATTGTCTGCACTGTGTAATCAAGGCACACCGGTCTGTTGTCCATGGGTATATATAACAGAGTGCCCTTAGCGGCAAATGCTGTATGAGTAGTCAACAGTAAAGCGCAAAGCAAAACACTTCGCAAAACCTTCATCATTTTTATCACTACCTTTAACTCTTTCTAAGCAGAGATATTCCTCGCCTTAATAGAATTTCTACAGCAATAAATAAAATTCCTGCGTTGACTTATAATTTCTTCTCGCATCCCTCAGTTATGATAAAAGCTCATCGCAAAACAAAAGCTCCCTGCTTCAAGGTACACCCTGAAACAGAGAGCAAAGCTACATTATACAATTAGCTTAAGCGTTAGCAAATCTGCTTAAGAAATCCTGAGTACGTTTATTCTTCGGATGCGCAAACAGCTCCTGCGGCTCGCCTTCCTCAGCAATTACGCCCTGGTCGATAAAGATAACACGGTTAGAAACGTCACGGGCAAAAGCCATCTCATGCGTTACGATAACCATTGTCAGGCCTTCCTTAGCCAGGTCGCGGATAACGCGCAGAACCTCGCCAACCATTTCCGGGTCCAATGCGCT
>OQWA01000157.1_pt1 | contig 17248 bp, 15 predicted proteins | sample 1691581 | NCBI WGS metagenome assembly OQWA01 (sample SAMN03418264, study PRJEB22391) | human gut metagenome | biome: human-gut; feature: organic feature; material: feces | host: Homo sapiens | place: Tanzania | collected 2013-01
GATGATTTAAATAAGCTCTCTAAAGCACATCGTAATTATTTAATTCATGACTTAACATCGAAATCTTTTTTAACTTTATTCACCATAGCCCAACTTCCTTGCTAAATCCGTCCAAGAATTAAAATGCATACCTCTAATCTCCTCTGGAAGAGCAGGATCTGCCTCACAAGGGTGATGCGGACGATTTGTGCGACGTATAGTTTTCTCCCAATAAAACTTATGCGTTTTAGCGGGATCAATAAATTCTAAAAGCTCTTCACTGTATTTTTCTAACGCTTGTTGCTTATGAACAATATTAAAACCGATAGGCAAGAATTCATTTGCAAATATTTTGATTTGGTGTTCTTTTTTCCAAAAATATGGTTTTCCTTCATTATATTTTACGAGATTACCATCCCTAAAATTAGGATGACCGAAGTCTATCGTTTGAACTGGCACATCGATTGCTTTTAACATATTTGCAATATCAATTACCATATACCAATTTCCAGGGATCTCAATATACACTCTATGAGCTCCATCTTGTCCGAAGGCGATATTACTTTTTCTTATATATCCAGTCACATCTGCAATTCCGCGCAATAAAGCCTTTTTCTGATCGGTTGTAATTGAAAAAAGTTCTGGATGCATTCTCATCGTAGAATGATGCCGCCCCGCTCCAATCAATCTAAGGATTTCACGCATGACGTATTCCTCGTTCGTTTTCGAGAAAGAAACTTTTGTCGAATGCTTAGTCTCCGTCACTATGAGGTTCTGCCCAATTAGCTGTTCAACAATTGAGCGAATATCCACAATACTTGCTTTAACATAGATTGCCACATCCTTCAAATCATCTGTATATAAGTTTTTGTAAGGAATATCGATCGTTACGGTTGTGCTTGTCATTCCTCTTTGAACTTCACCATTGCCAAGAATCATGCCCAGCAAATATGCCATTTCGTTATTCATATAGATATTCTCCTATAGGTCAGTCTTCATTTAAAATTTTGGATATTTGGTCAGCAATTGCTATATATGTACTTAAAAGGCATTTGTAACTCTGTTACTGCAGAACTACATTCATCAAAAGGTAGAGCCGATCTTGTAATTGAGTCTGATAACAGAAGAATAGTCTTTGAATTTAAGTATGCAGAAAATGAGACTGAAGCTAAGGCAAAGCTTAGTGAAGCTGTAGAGCAGATAAAGACACGAGACTATGGCAACATCCTACCTAAAAAGAATGAGTTGTTAAGAATTGCAACAGTGTTCAATGCTGATCCAAAGGTGAGAGCTTTTACTGAGTATCAGGAAGTTTAAGCTTACAATGAATTTTAAGTGCAAAACTTAACTGAATAATACCTACGTATCCTAAGCGCCACATAAGGCTAATCATGTGGCGCAATAAGTCCTAAGAGCATGAACCAACCTAATACCTGTCATTTTTTTTAATCATGAATTAGCTGTTTAATCCTAAGCGTGATTTTCAAAAGGTATTTATTTACTTTTTTTATACACCAATCTAAATCTGGAACGATGCCTTTATAAGATTAGTTCATAAGGTAAGGCAATGATTATTTTCTTCTAAATTCCTCAATCCTTAATTTCTCTTAGATCTTTGTACTTATAGCCTTACCTTTCAAATTTTAGTTAAAGACCATGTTGCTACCTGTAACTTGGTTATACAAATCAAAATCTCATATATCGGAGTTTATAAAAGCAAAGAGCAAAGTTGTAGCTAAGATCGGTTTATTAGATAAAAAGAACGATAAAAGACCATCAATAAAATACCTGCTAAAGGTATTAGACCATAAAAGCGAGTGTAGTATGAAATTTAAAGACAGCTTAAAAAATCTCAAGTTCAATTTTAGAACACATCCTGTGTTCAGCTTTGCTTTCATCATTGCAACAGCATTTGTAGTGCTTAGCTTTGCACTTTGTTTTACAAGAGAAAGTTTTGTAAAACAATGCGAAAACGGTGATATTGCAGCATGTAACAGAGCCTGTGCTATCAAAGGCAGAACTGCCTGTGCAAATCTTGCGTTTTACTACCAGCAGGGTATTCATGTAAGAAAAGATGAGCAAAAAGCTCTTTATTATTACCAAAAATCGTGTTCTCAAAAGTTAAGCTACGCTTGCAGACAGGCTGAGCTAATAGAAAAGCAACTTAATTATAAGATGTTAAACAATCAGTAGAAGATTACTAATGGCAGAACACGGCAAAAAACATTTAATTTGGAGAAAACTATGGTTAAAGCAGTTGCTAATAGTCCTCATATCTACAATAGGAATGTATCTTATGCAACTAACACAGCAATAGTGTTTTCTTATGAAAGTTCATATAAGCATGCATTGTCTAGCAGTTAAACTGATGAAAATTGAAAAACGGATCAGTGCGCTTTTTAGACTAAAAAAGCCATCTCCAAGATGTCCTGTTTTGCTTAAAACAATTGGAGATTACAACCTTATGACGTGTATGTCCTTACATTATTATTGAAGTTGCACCAATTAATTTATAAGTTACGTCGAAGAGAACTTTAGGAGATATCTTATGATTTCAATAATTGATTTTGTTAAAGCGTTTAATACTGATTTAAACTACCGCATTGTGGTTCATGCTGAAGAAAGTGGAGATCCTTTTACCCGCATTTACAGCAATAAAAATGAATTTCTTGAAAAAGTGCAAAACACGTCATGGCTTGACAAGTATTATTTCAAAGACGCGGATTTTAACTTTGAATATGTGTTGGATGAAGATACACAAAAAACGAATATTGTTAAAGATAAATATATATTGCACATTTGTGTGAAAACGCTTAGACACGAACGCAATTTAAAATTGCCCATTAAATTAGATGATTTTACGATAAACGATTTAAAAGATTTTGAAAAAGAATTAGGTTATGTTAAAAATTTTAAAGTCAATAATATAATTACAGAAAACAATATTGTTAAATCTTTTAATGTTGAGAAATGTGAATGAAACTTAAAGGATCTGAAAACAGTATTCTGCATGGCTTAATGTAAGATATTAACATCAATAAAGATCAGGTTCTTTTTTATTGAGTTACGGTAAACATCTAAATGATAAGACAAGCAAATTCATAATTTTGTAGCAGGGCTAAACATTGAATACGTCAAGCCATTGAAAACGTCAAACAAATTCAAGAACGACATCAACTTTACCTGATAACAGCAATTATACTAAAGATCTAGCTTACAAAGCATTCTCTGTAGTGTATTCTTACTTCTTATTGGATGTAGCTGCTTAAAAGTTGCTGCTGGATTACGTTTGATTTTTGCCATTTAAAACTCCAATTAAGTCGAAAATGATATCAGACTTAATTGGAGTTACACGGAATTTATTTCACTCTCAGATTTTTACCTAATCTTTAGAGTCTACTTAAATCTTTAGAGTTAATTAAATCTCGTAAGATTAAGCCATATCAAGCTATATATAAGGTAGCTAGATCAAATCTTAGAATTAACTCTTACACGAGTGAGTCTTACTTGGTACCAAAGATTCTGTCACCAGCATCACCAAGACCTGGGCAGATGTAAGCATCTTTATTTAACTCTCTGTCTAACTGACCTACGTAGATCTGAACATCAGGGTGAGCTGTTGCAAGTTTTTCTAAACCCTCTGGAGCTGCAATGATGCATAAGAACTTAATCTTTTTGCCGCCTTTTTCTTTAATCATATCTACAGCATCAACAGCTGAACCACCAGTTGCTAACATAGGATCTAAGATCACACAGGTTCTCTCTTCAAGGTTCTGTGGTAACTTGCAGTAGTAAGGTACAGGTTTGTGAGTTACCTCATCACGGTACATACCAATGTGACCGATTCTAGCTGAAGGTACTAAAGCATCAAGACCTGGTACCATACCTAAACCTGCTCTTAGAACAGGGATAATAGCAAGCTTTAAACCATCTAACATTGGAGTCTTGCACTTCTCAAGAGGGGTCTCAACTTCAACTTCTTTTAAAGGTAAATCGCTTAAAGCTTCATATGCTTCTAGCATTGCAATTTCTTCAATTAAAGTACGGAACTTGTTAGTAGAAGCCTCTTTATCTCTTAATAAAGAGATCTTGTGCTTGATAAGAGGGTGCTTGAAGATTGTAATGTTAGGCTGTTTTGTAAAATCCATTCTATTTATCCTTTTTTCAATCTACTAAATTTTAAAATTTATCTATACCTTTATCTGTAAAGGAAACTGTTTTAAAAGTCAGTTATCTAGAAGTAGCTTTCTATAAAAGTGATCTTCAGACAATATAACTCTCAATAAAAATAACTTTCTACCAAAGTAACATCAGTAAAAATAACATTCAATAAAAGAACAGACTGTGTCTGTTCTTTTAACTTACAAGGCTAAGCCTTGTGGTGGATCTCGTTTTCAATGACGCTCTCATCGAAAACGTATTTGTTACCAGGTAATACTGCATTTAAAACAATACCTGCAATTGCAGCAATAGCAAGTGAGGTTAAGGTTACAGAAGTACCAAAAACAGAGAAGGTTAAACCGTCTTTAAAGCCTAAGCCTGACACGAAGATCACAGCAGCAATGATGAGGTTTCTTGACTTAGATAAGTCAACTTTATTCTCAACGATGTTTCTTACACCAATAGCTGAAATCATACCGTAGAGGATAAAGGAAATACCTCCGATGATAGCTGTTGGCATGGTTGAAATGATCGCTGAGAACTTAGGTACTACAGATAAGATAATGGCTAGTAATGCAGCCATTCTTACAACCTTAGGCTCATAAACTTTTGACATAGCAAGAACACCGATGTTCTCACCATAGGTAGTATTAGCAGGACCGCCGATGAAGCCTGCAAAGGCTGTAGCTAAACCATCACCTAATAAGGTTCTGTTAAGACCAGGCTTTGCAATAAAGTTCTTACCAACAGTAGCAGAGATTGCTGACATATCACCGATGTGCTCCATCATGGTAGCAGCTGCAATTGGAGCCATTACTAAGATAGCGGTTAAATCAAACTTGCACATCTGGAATGGTGGCAGACCTACCCATGAAGCACTAGATATTGAGGCATAGTTAATAATTGCTGAGCCATCAGTATTAGTAAAGCCTGCTATATCCAAGATTAAAGCTACGATGTAGAGTAATACCACGCCCATTAAAATTGGGATGAGCTTTAACATGCCTCTTCCCCAAATATTAAATACGATAACGGTTAGAATTGCAGCTAAGGCTAATGGCCAGTTAACAGCAGAATTTGAAATAGCAACAGGAGCTAATGACAGACCAATACAAACAATCATTGGTCCTGTAACAACAGGAGGTAGGAATCTCATGACTTTGGCAATACCTACTAATTTAATAATAGCTGCCATCACAAGATAAACTAAACCTGCGACAACCACACCACCACAGGCATAGGCTGCTTTATCATTAACACTCATGGTTGCATACATGCCAGTGTTAAAGTTTGCAATAGTATAGAAACCGCCTAAGAAAGCAAATGATGATCCTAAAAATGCAGGAACCTGTAACTTAGTGCACAGGTGGAAGATTAAAGTACCGGCACCTGCGCAGAATAAAGTGACAGAAACTGTAAGACCAGAGGTTAATTCTTCACCTGTAGCATCTTTAAAAAAGCCCATAACTAGGATTGGTACTAAGATAGTAGCACCGAACATGGCAAACATATGCTGAACTGCTAAGATCAGCATCTTCTTTTTATTGAGCACAAGGGGAGTTTCAATAGTATTGTCTGTGTTATTCATAAAGTTGTCTTTTAGGTAAGGTTGTAGAGTAGCTGTATACATACAGCAGCATTTAACTGCTTTAAAAGCACAAAGTCGCAATCTTATCAGAGTAAGCTAATCTTGACTAGAAAATAAGAATGTCTAAAGTCATTTCGTATAGGTAAATAGTCAAATAGGTAAGTAGACTAACAGTAAGATGATACTAATCTCTTACCACTCTAACTATTACCTCACAAAACTCTATAAGCAAGCCTCTTTTAAATCAGTTAGAAGAATTTTACATCAAAATAAAGAGGGCAAACTTTCTAAATATAAGCGGTTTTTAGATTACAGATTAAGATCACAGATTGAGCGCGCTAATTTTTTAGAGATCTGATTTTATAGAAGCAAAAATAAATTTTATGACTATGCTCAAGATCCAAAATACACTCAGAGATTATTGAGTAAAATAAATGTACCATAAGGTATACAGATAAAGCTTTTTGAGGTTATCCCAAAAGAGATAATATGGTCTATAAAAATTTAAAATATACCAGAATCTGGAACGATGCTTTTATAAAATTGAAGAAACTTAGATGAAAAGCCGGTAAAGCTTCTTTTTGAACTGAATATTAAACTCACTTTGTGAGTTTTTATAGCAGTAAAAACGTATATACGCGCAGAGGCAAGTTCAATTAGATTGCAAAACAATTTCTAAAGAACATCAATTTTGTAGAAAAAATAATAAAAGCTCTGAAATAACATTTTAAACATTTTGATATAGACCGTAAATGGACTTTTAAAGAATTTCCTTCTATCTATTAGAAGCAATCTGTAGTTGAAAGAAACTGGAGATGCCTTAAAGATAAAAGATTACTGGTAAACACTTTGTACCTTGAAAGCCCATCAAGAATAAATGCTCTGATGTGGGTAATGACCTTAGCTCTTTTAATCTATTCTGCTACAGAATATCTGATGAGAAAGAAGATGGAAGAGCAAAGACTTACGGATCCTACACCTGACCATAAGAACGAGCTTTCAAGACCATCATTGATGAGAGTTTATCAGTACCTTGCAAACTCTAATATCAGTCTGACATATTCACCTGGTACAGAGTTTGTAAGATTAACAGGAGTTCCTTTAGATATGCAGCAAATCCTGTTATCTATGGGAGAAGAATGGTGCAGATACTACATAAGTGACACATATCGACCTTATATAGCGTCTGCTGATTAAAACATGAGCAGATAAGCTCATGACAAGTTTATTCATGAGATTTAATACTCAATTTCAAATATGCGTAATCTATGATGAAAAAAGAACTAATAAATTTAAAAGAATTCTTCAAGGACAGTAACGAGATAAATAACTGTTTAAAAAAGGTAGAAGATGAATACAGACCAAATTCTGCAGCTAATTATCTATACAATTTAATATTGAAAGAACACATAGATAATAAATACATAAACATAAAGAATCGTTGCTATGAGGAAAACTTCATTGACCTGATATGGGCAACTTTGGATGCATGGAACATGAATTCTAGAAGTGCAAAACTTGCAGACATAAATGTTTTTAAAACAAAATTAATTGGTAACACAGAAGCAATTGAGAGCCTGAAAAAATATTCCATCGAAGATTTATCCGAGAAAAACGATAAGTCTAAAGGTATATTTGAACAACTCAAAACTCTTTTCAATAAGCTTGAATTGACAAATACAGACACTAAATTAGTTACTTTTTCAAAAACGATGCATTTTTTATTGCCTAACTTAATTGTTCCTATTGATAGGACGTACACAGAAAAATTTTTTAAACTTAACTTTAATAATCCTAAATACGAGGAATTTGATTATTTTTCAAATATTGAATCAGCCTTTGGTTTATTTGCAAGTGAAGTTAACTTAGATGACTTCGTTAGAAAAAATAGTAAATGGTGTAAATACAAGACAAAAATCATCGACAACATTATTATTGGCTATGTAAAAATAGAACAAAATAATTTTTTTGAGTTTTGGTCTAAGTTCAATACTGTTTTAGAAGAAAAAAACTTTCCATTCAAAAAGAGAAAGGCAAAAAACTACCAATGGTATCAGGTCGAACTGGGGACTACTCAGTATGCGATCAATATTGAATTAGTTAATTCTGATCACAGGATAAGATCTGATCACAAGATAAGAGTTAATGTGAACATACAAAAGAACAATGATTTGTATGATTTCTTTTTTGAACACAAATCTGAGATTGAGAGCAAATTAGGGTATGAATTAACTTGGGATAGAAAAGATGATAAGTCATCATCTATCTGTACATACATTGATGGATTAGATTACGATAATAAAAGTAATTACCAGAACTTGATGGAACAAATCATTACTAAAACTTGTAAGATTAGAGATGTTTTTTCAGATCTCATTCAAAGCTATAAAAATAATGAGGTTGAACCAAAATAAATAATCAAAGATAAGATATTCTCTCTTGTATCAAACATAGCTAAATAGACTTTAGTAGGAATATAGCATGTCTCTAATAGACAATATAAATAAAATTTTAAAAGATGATCTGATGTCTGAAATAAAGAAAGGTTCAGAAATATCAGTTGTAGCATCTTGTTTTTCTATCTATGCATTTCAAGAATTAAAGCAAAGTCTAAAAGACATCAAATCTTTTAAATTTATATATTCTTCTCCTACCTTCACTGAATCAGAAGTTCCTAAAGAGTGTAGAGAATTTTATATTCCTAAGCAGGATAGAGAGAGTAGCTTATGTGGCTCTTCTTTTGAAATACGTCTTAAAAATGAGTTAACTCAAAAAGCAATAAGTGAAGAGTGTTCTAAATGGATAGAGCGTAAAGCATCTTTTAAATCAAATAATACTAGCTCTGGTATGCAAGGTTTTATTGTCATAAAAAATAATGACAATACTGTTTCTTATACTCCAATTTCAGGATTTACCACTACTGAACTAGGATGTAGAAAAGGTAAAGATTCATATACCTTTATAAATAAATATGATGGAGAAGCTGAATTCAATACTTTTAATTCTGTTTTTAACAGCTTATGGAACAGCCAAGATAAGGTTGTAGATGTTAAGGATAAAGTACTAGAAAGCATTAAAGTAGCTTATACAGATCAATCTCCAGAATTTATTTATTTTTTCGCTCTGTACAATTTGTTTAAGGACTACTTAGAAGACAATGCAAATGGTGATAACTTTGCCAATGAATCGACGGGGTTTAAAAATAGCAATGTATGGAACAAGTTGTATTCATTTCAAAAAGATGCTTCTTTAGGAATTATCCATAAACTGGAAAAGTATAACGGATGTATCTTAGCTGACAGTGTTGGTTTGGGTAAAACTTTTACTGCATTATCTGTAATTAAATACTATGAAAGCAGAAATAGAAATGTATTGGTATTGTGTCCTAAGAAATTAGCTGATAACTGGAATACCTATAGGGGAAATTATAAGAATAATCCTCTTTTAAAAGATAGATTGAGATACGATGTCTTATTTCATACTGATGTAGGTAGAACAAAAGGTTTTTCTAACGGCTTTGATTTGAGCAAATTAAATTGGGAGAACTACGATTTAATTGTTATTGATGAATCACATAACTTCCGCAATGGTGGTACTGCTTATGTAGATGATGATACTGGTGAAGAAAAACTTAACCGTTACCAGACTCTTCATTCAAACGTTATCCAAAAAGGTGTAAAAACAAAGGTTTTGATGTTGTCAGCTACACCTGTTAATAATCGATTTAATGATTTGAAAAACCAATTGGCTCTTGCATATTTTGATAGTAAAGAGGAGTTTGAGCAAAAACTTAAAATCGATTTATCAATTGATGATCTCTTTAAGCAGGCTCAATTGCAATATAACAATTGGAGCAAGCTTCCTGCTAATGAGAGAACTTCAAGTAATCTTTTAAAAAGATTAAATATCGACTTATTTAGAGTCCTTGATAGTGTAACTATTGCAAGATCAAGAAAGCATATTAAAAAATACTATTCTTCTGAAGAGTTAGGAAAATTCCCTGAAAGAGTTCCTCCTTTGTCTTTTTCACCTAAGTTGACTAGTGACGATAGTTTAACTTATGAAGATATATATGACTATCTGAGCATGTTAAACTTAGAAGTATATATACCATCAGCCTTTGTTCTACCAAGTCGCCGTGAGTTTTATGAAAATAAATCTAAGAAAGGTTTATCTCACCAAGGACGAGAGCTTGGCATTAGAAAATTGATGCAAGTTAATCTGTTAAAGAGACTAGAGAGTAGTATTTCTTCATTTAATCTAACCTTAGATAAAGTATATGATCAAATCGACAGTACTTTATCAATGGTGGAGTCATACTTGAGTAAGTTGTCATCAAATAAAGCTGTATCTGATTTGTCACTAAATGATGATCTAAGTTCATTTAATTACGATTTAGATGAAGAAGATTCTGAATCCTATGAGATTACAAAAGGTAAGAAGTTTTCATATCAATTGAGTGATCTTGATTGTCTAACTTGGGCAAGAAGATTAAGTGAAGATCTAGCCATTTTAAAAGCTCTAAAAAATAAGCTAAATTCATTGGATTCAAAAAGTGACCTAAAATTACAGTGCTTGAAAGAATTCATTTCACATAAGATCAATAACAACTTAAATCTTGGCAATAACAAGATATTGATCTTTACAGCATTTGCTGACACAGCAAATTATCTTTATGATGAAATTTCTACTTATGTAAAGGATAATTTTGGTCTAAATGTAGGGTTAATTACAGGCTCTGTTGAAGGTAAGTCTACAGTAAAAGGTTTAAAGTGTGACTTTAATACAGTATTGACTTGTTTTTCTCCTATTTCAAAAGAAAAGAGTAAATTGTTACCAGATAACCATGAAGATATCGATATCTTAATAGGTACTGACTGTATCTCTGAAGGTCAAAATTTGCAAGACTGCGATTGTGTCGTTAATTACGACATCCATTGGAATCCTGTGAGAATTATTCAACGTTTTGGTCGTGTTGATCGTTTGGGTAGCAAGAACGAGAAGATCGAACTTGTTAATTTCTGGCCTAATATGAAGTTAGATGAATATATTAAGCTAAAGAATAGGGTATGTAGCCGCATGACCATGACTGCAATTACCTCTACAGGTGATGATCCAATCAATGCTGAAGATGATGGTGATCTTGAATATCGAAGTGCTCAGCTGAAAAAATTAAAGAATGAAGTTGTTGATCTTGAAGATATGGAAGACGGAATCTCCATAACGGATTTAGGTCTAAACGATTTTAGATTGGATTTGCTGGAATTTATCAAAACTCATCCAAACTTAGATAGAACACCATTAGGTTTGAGTGCTGTTACATCTTCAAATTCAGATTGTCCTAAAGGTGTGATCTTTGTACTAAAGAATACTTCTAACGAAATTAAACAAAAGAAAAGTAATCAGCTTTATCCATATTACTTAGTCTATGTTGCTGAAGATGGAACAATAGTAAATGATTATGAAAATCCAAAAGCTATCTTGGATAGTTTCAGAATGTTATGTAAAGACAAATCAGATCCTATTGATGCATTATGTAACCAGTTTGATAAAGAAACTTCTTTTGGAAAAAATATGAAACAATACTCTAATCTTTTGTCAAAAAGTATTGAAAACATCCTAGATGTAAAGTCTACTTCCGAAGTTGACAGTTTCTTTGAAATAGGACCTACTTCAGCATTGTCCTCAAATATCAAAGGATTAGATGACTTTGAGTTAGTTTGCTTTTTAGTAGTTAAATAGGTGAATTATGTTTGGATTGCCATCGTCTACTGATTTTGGAAAAAAAATTCCTAAACAAGCTTTTTACGAGAAAGGTGATGTCTCATCTGCTGTAAAAAGATTGTTCATAAATTGTGTGGAAAACATAATTTGGCAAAACAAACTTTCACCTAGCACAGAAAGGCAATCTGGAACATTAGCAGTTTCAAAAGGTAGAGACGTACTTGAAATTGAAGTTATAGAAATAGAGCTGAGAGAAGAAATTAAAAAACTAGAAGATTTTCTTACTGTGATGGACAAAGCTTCACCTCATCATGCTGTTTTTATTACCACGTTAAATGGTATGTCTCAAATTTGGATTGGCTTTAAAAACATCCAGATCTTTGAAAATGTTAAAAAATTTACTGTATCGGATCCTGTATATTTTCATAGTGATTGGCAAGACAGTTCAGTAATTCAACTAAAACTTCAAGGACTAACCATTGATGAGATCTATGAAAATCTTATTAGATCATTAGATCCAAAACTTTTCTCAAAGAGAACGGGCGAGACTTTGAAAGACTGTATTTCAAGGTATATGAAATTTAAATCTTTAGATGAAGAAAGAACCTATCTTAGAAAAAAGATGAGCAAAGAAATTCAGACCAATCGAAAGGTAGACATAAAAGAACAGATTAAACAGTTAAATTCTCAAATAGAAGAATTAGAAAAATAAAGGAATCTAACATGACAGAATTAAATAAGTTAAATATGAAGACTCTTGATGGTACTTCAGAAAACATAGAAAAAATTGAAAAATTATTTCCAAACTGCATTACAGAATCAAAAGACGAAAATGGTAATTTAAAGAAATCTATTAACTTTGATATTCTCAAGCAACTATTATCAAAAGATATTGCTGACGGAAGAGAATATTATGAATTTACCTGGCCAGGAAAGAAGGCTGCAATTCTTGAAGCTAATTCTCCAATTACCAAAACATTAAGACCATGTGTAGAAGATAGCAAAGACTGGCAAAATACAAAAAATCTATACATCGAAGGCGATAATCTTGAGGCATTGAAAATTCTTCAGTAGAGTTATCTTGGCAAAATAAAAATAATCTATATAGATCCTCCGTACAATACAGGAAATGATTTTATATATAACGATGATTTTCATAAGGCAGAAGGTGAATACAAAAAAGAAAGTGGGGCTATTGATGAAGATGGCTATAGAATGTTCAAAAATACTGATTCAAATGGAAGATTTCATTCTGATTGGTGTTCAATGATTTATCCAAGGCTACTTTTAGCAAGAAATTTACTTTCTGAAGATGGAGTGATATTTATTAGTATTGATGACTATGAAGTTAGAAATATGAAAATAATATGTGATGAGATTTTTGGAGAAGGTAATTTTATTGCTCAATTAATTTGGGAAAGAGCTTATTCTCCAAAAAATGATGCAAAATATGTATCAGTCAATCACGATTATGTTTTGTTTTATTCCAAATCCATAGAGCATTTTAAGATTGGACGTTTACCAAGAACAGAAGAGGCAAACTCAAGATATTCAAATCCTGACAATGATCCTAGAGGTCCGTGGCTATCAGATAATTTGACAGTAAAGACGTACAGTCCAAAGACAGATTATCCAATAACAACTCCGGCCGGAAGAATTGTCAATCCTCCAAAAGGAAGATGTTGGAGAATGAGTAAAGTAAAATATGATGAATTATTAAACGAGCAAAGACTTTGGTTTGGCTCTGACGGCAATGGAGTTCCTCGATTAAAACGTTTTCTATCAGAATTAAAACATGACGGTCTAACCCCCTCCTCAATCCTGTTTTATAAAGATGTAGGTCATAGTCAAGAGGGAGCGAAGGAAACTTCAAAAATTCTAGGTGGAGGGTATTTTAATGGTCCTAAACCAACAAGGCTTTTAAAATTTTTGCTAACACTAGGTAATCCTAAAAATGATTCTATCGTGTTGGATTTCTTTTCTGGATCAGCTTCAACAGCTGACGCGATATTTCAATTTAATTTAGAAAATAGTAAAAATTTGAAATTTATTATGGTACAAGTTCCTGAAGTTTGTGATAGGAAATCGACTGCATTTGCTAATGGCTACAATAATATATGTGATATTGGAAAAGACAGAATCAATAAGGTAGAAACAATATTAAAATCTAAATATTCTGAATTAGATCAAATTGATATTGGGTTCCGTGATTTTAAAATAGATTCATCAAATATGAAAGATGTATATTACAATCCAGAGAAATTAAATCAAGATTTACTTTCATCATTAGAATCAAATGTAAAAGAGGATCGTACAGATTATGATTTACTCTTCTCAACAATATTAGACTTAGGACTAACTTTAGATAAAGAAGTAAAAGAAGAAACAATAGGTAATACAAAAGTATATATCTACAACGATGATGAAAAAGAAGGTCCAGATTTAATAGCCTGCTTTGCAGACAACATAACCGAAGACGTAATTACAGCTATAGCAAAACGAAATCCTTTAAAGGCTGTATTTAAAGATTCATCATTTGAAAACAGTCCATCAAAAATAAATTTATTTGAGCTATTTAAGACATACGCAAACATATCAGATGATAACGAGCTACAAAGCAGAGTTAGAGTTATTTAGGTGAGAATATGACTGAATTAAATAAATTAAACATGGAAACACGAGATCTTTGTGCAGATAACTTTAACAAATTTGAACAACTTTTTCCTAATTGTGTTACTGAAAATAAAGATAATTTAGGAAATATTGTAAAAACAATTAATTTTGATCTTCTAAAGCAAATAGTTGGTATAGAAAATGCGGGGGGGGAAGAGAGTATTATCAATTCACTTGGCCTGGCAAAAAAGCATCTATTCTAGAGGCAAATACTTCTATTACTAAATCATTGAGACCATCTGTCGAAGACAGTAAAGACTGGAAAAATACAAAAAATATATATATAGAAGGAGATAATCTTGAGGCGTTAAAGATACTTCAAGATAGCTATCTTGGAAAGATCAAAATGATTTATATTGATCCTCCATATAATACTGGACATGAATTTGTTTACAAAGATAAATTTGTTCAATCCGAAGAAGAGTATTCAGATTCCATAGGCGATAAAGATGAAGATGGAAGAAGATTATTTAGTGGAGTAAATCAAAAATCTAATCCAAAGTTTCATTCACTTTGGTGCTCAATGATTTACCCTAGACTTCTTTTAGCAAGAAATCTGTTGTCTGAAGATGGTGCTATTTTTATATCTATTGATGATAATGAGCAACAAAATATGAAAAATATGTGCAATGAAGTCTTTGGAGAAAATAATTTTGTTGCACAAATTGTTTGGGAAAAAGTTCATACTAGAAAAAACTCAGCACTTTATTTTTCATCTTCGCATGAGTATATCTTAGTATATGCAAAGCTGAAAAAGATAAAGTCTAATGACTCCAGTGGATTTTCAAGAAATTTGTTGCCTAGAGCCTCTACAGAGGCGTACTCCAATCCAGATAATGATCCCAAAGGACCTTGGAAAGCTGATCCTATCACAGCACATAATTATTACTCTGCAAATTACACAATAAAGAAACCAAATGGTTTCATCGTAGAAAAGCCAAAGGACAGATATTGGGCATATAGTGAAGAAGTAATCAAAAAAAAGATAGAAGAAAATGCCATTATATGGGGAAATGGAGATAGTGTCCCAATGGTAAAAAGATATTTATGTGATGTACAAGACGGTCTTGTACCCACAACATTATTTTTTTCAAGAAATTATGCAGGAGATACATCTCAAGCAAAGGCTCAATTAGATTTATTATTCCCAGAAGCAAAAGGAATATTTGATTATTCAAAATCTCTAAAATTGCTTCAGAGATTACTACAAATAGGAACTAACAAAGACGATGTAGTTCTAGATTTCTTTTCAGGTTCAGCAACTACAGCTCATGCTGTAATGAAATTAAATGCAGAAGATGAAGGAAAACGTCAGTTTATTATGGTACAACTCCCTGAACTTTGTCATGAAACGTCAGTAGCTTACAAAGCAGGCTATAAAAATATCTGTGAAATAGGTAAAGAGAGAATTCGCAGAGCAGGAGAACAAATTAAGAAAGATCATCCTGATTCAGAAGTTGATGTCGGTTTCAGAGTTTTCAAAGTTGATTCATCAAACATGAAAGATGTCTACTACAATCCAGAATCTCTATCTCAAGATCTTTTATTATCTTTAGAATCAAATGTAAAAGAAGATAGGTCTGATTTAGATTTGCTTTTCGGATGCATTTTAGATTTAGGTCTAACTTTAGATAAAGAAGTAAAAGAAGAAACAATTGGAAATACAAAAGTCTATATCTACAATGATGATGAAAAAGAGGGACCTGATTTAATAGCTTGTTTTGCTGAAAGCATTACAGAGGATGTAATTACAGCAATAGCAAAACGAAATCCTTTAAAGGCTGTATTTAAAGATTCATCATTTGAAAACAGTCCATCAAAAATAAATTTATTTGAGCTATTTAAGACATACGCAAACATATCAGATGATAACGAGCTACAAAGCAGAGTTAGAGTTATTTAGGTGAGAATATGAAATTAAAATTTAAACAACAATCGTTTCAAAATGATGCTGCAAATGCGGTTTGTGATGTTTTTATAGGTCAGCCATATTCTTCAGTAAATTTTGTAACAGATGTTGATCCTGTATCTCAAAATAACGCAAATATAGGTTATGGCAACGAAATAATAAAGTTAGACGATAAGCTAATTTTATCTAATATACGAAAAGTACAAAATGCTAACCAAATTGAATTATCTGATGATGTTCTGCATTGTGATGCAAGTAATTACAATCTAACCATTGAGATGGAAACTGGTGTTGGCAAAACTTACACATATATCAAGACCATTTATGAATTAAATAAAAGATATGGATGGTCTAAATTTATTGTTGTCGTTCCTAGTGTCGCAATTAGAGAAGGTGTATACAGCTCGTTCAGCTCAATGAAAGATCATTTCTACGAGCAGTATGGTAAGTCAATAAACTACTTTATCTACAACTCAAATAAACTTGATGACATAAAGCATTATGTGTTGAATGACATTATTTCTGTAATGATTATCAATTCTCAAGCATTTAATTCTACAAAAAGCGATGCAAGAAAAATTGATATGGAGTTAGATTCTTTTAATAGTAGAAAGCCTATTTCAGTATTAGCTGATTCTCACCCTATAATGATTATCGATGAACCTCAATCAGTTGAAGGCGCAAAAACAAAAGCAAGCTTAAAGAAGTTTAATCCATTGATGATATTGAGGTATTCAGCAACTCACAAAAAAGACAGCATTTATAACATGGTATATAGACTGGATGCTATAGATGCTTGCAATAAGAAACTAGTAAAAAAGATATCTGTAAAAGGTATCGGAATTACAGGAAATAATGCTGTATCTGGATATATCTATTTAAGTTCAATCAATTGTTCAGTTGATAAGAATCCTACGGCTACACTTGAATTTGACTATAAAAACTCTTCTTCAACTAAAAAAGTGACTAGAGAAGTTAATGAAGGGTACAATTTATATGAAAATTCTAAAGAACTTGAAGAATATAAAGGTATCACAGTTACCAGAATAGATAAGACAACAGATAGCGTTGAATTTTCAAACGGTTTGGTTCTGTCTGTTGGAGAAATGACAAACAAGGCAGTCGAATCAGATTTTAGAAGAGTTCAAATCCAAGAAACAATAAAATCTCATTTTGACAAAGAGGCAATCCTATTTGAAAAAGGAATAAAAACA
>OQWA01000163.1_pt1 | contig 17013 bp, 19 predicted proteins | sample 1691581 | NCBI WGS metagenome assembly OQWA01 (sample SAMN03418264, study PRJEB22391) | human gut metagenome | biome: human-gut; feature: organic feature; material: feces | host: Homo sapiens | place: Tanzania | collected 2013-01
TTTTTATCAATGATTTTCCGGCACACAGCTATCAGTATGAAGGATAAGCGGCAATGCAGCAAACAATGACATTATCAGCAAAACCTTAGCTATAAGACTTTTTATTTTCATGATTACGCCCTCCCGATAGTTTTCACAAAGCGTATTTCCGCAGCTTCGGCTGATAGGCAAAGAGCATGCATGTCGAATTAACATTAGCAGATGTAGCCATTTTAGCGGCAGCTGCAATCGCCTTTTTAATGCCTATTGTTTTGGTAGTTGCTTTTTGGTTTTTCATAACAAAACCGTCCTTTCTGTTTTGACAAGTATACTATAACTTGCCTAACATTATTCTATACGAATTCAGTCGTTTTTTCAAGGAGTAAATCGTGAACTGTATATAAATCGAACGTGAACTGTAAAAAAACAAGCTCATGGGGTTATTCCCACGAGCCTGCATAGTTTAATCGACATAAAGAACAACTGTAACAGTAAAAATGTTGTTATCAACTACAACATATTTGTTGAGTAAATCCACGGCAATCCAATCATGGGTTATACACACTTGTTACTTAAGCTATAATTGTGGATTGATGTAGTCCTTCTTGGGACATCGCGCCCGTGTTTAAGACTGTCATACATACTCTCATTACAGCGTTCTGCAAGTCGAGCTTGTCGCTTGGGGAGCGGCGTCCTTGCTGCCGACTTTTCTGCGATCGCATCCCTTAGTTGACAGAGTAGGTAATAGGCAAAGTGTGGATTATTCGATTACAAATTCATTTTATAGGAATATTTATAAATTTAGTAGGTATCGATGTTCCAAAGGCAAAAGCATGGTTGCAACTGTGCAGCCCTTTGGCGTAGTCGTGGCAGAACTCTTTGAGGTTTCGCATAACGAGCAACTATTATGAACTAATAGCCAACTCACTCCACAACGCGGGTATATTTCGTAATCAACCCTATGTTTTCCAGCTGTTAAGATACAAACCGCGTTTGAAATGTCTAGACTGATAAAAAGTACGCTTTTGAGATCGCAACGCCCTTAATAAATGGTCTGAACTTGGCGAGCACATACCGATCAAGAACGTTCGTAAAACGCTTAAAGTCCTAAATCGGCAGCACAATCAGTACAACAAGATTTTAATCAAGCAGAAAAAACTTGATTTCTCTGATTGCTTCTTGTTTTCCTAATAATAACACATTGTTTTCATCATCTCAGAGGGAATCGGACGGACACTAAAAATGAGTAGACTTTGTGATTCGCTTTCCCATTTAAGAATGACATTTTCGGTTCGATTATGTCGATTTCAATGTTCTCGTCTTCCACCATATCCCTCTAACTTATAAACTGTTTTATTCAAACCGGAGCGCATGATTTAATAGTTAAAGAACTAAACAAGGCATAATTAACCAATTTAATATGCTGCAAAAGCAACTTTTTTGCAATAATTCACATGGGATGCGATCATTTGGGAAACATTATTCTGTTTTGAACAAAAAATATCCGAGACGGATTATTTCCGTCTCGGATAGAATGCTGTTTAAATGAACTAATCGTCTTTTCGATGGTGCGCCGATCCTGCCAATCCGCCGCAAGCCCGCTCTCTGCCTCATCCAGCTCCACGCCCTCTTTTTCCGCCAGAAGACACATCGTCTTAATCTGTGCAATCTTTGCGAGCACAGTCTCCTTCACGTTTTCCTCCAGCGTCACACCGTCCTTCGCTATGTTCCAGACCTCCGGCCCGTAGACGCTCTCATAGCGGTTCTGGGTCGTCGTCAGATAGACCATGATCTCGGCGCGGGTGCAGCTTTCATCGGCGATGCGGAATACCTCGTCCTTTCCGAAGCCGGTCGTAAATACCACTCTTGTCCCGCCGCCACATGCCGTCAGACTGCCAAGAACCGTCACAAGACATACCAAAAGAGCAAGAAACCGCCTTCGGAATCCGCGTAAGTCTCCACTATTCCTTTTTTCTGATTTTTTCCTTATCCCTCTATTTCCTTCTGCCATCTCTTCCTGCTTCTTTTTTAATGCTGAATTTCTTCCACTCTTCCCCTTTACTATATCGTTGTTTCGGTTTCATGTCAAACCTCCGGTATGCCATGCTGTTATTTCTTTCCGGTAAAGCAAAGCACATTTCTGCACGCAATGCGATAGGTGATAAAAAAGTATAACGCATATATTCCTGAAATTACCGCTGCTATGACAACAGCCGTCTCCATTGCGCGATGTCCGCTCAGTCCTTCTAAGCCCCAGATTTCATAGACCTTTCCGAATATTACCCCAAACGGAACCGTCAATAATACCGGGAACACATAGGGCATCAGGAAGAATGCTGCCGTCTGCTTCAGCAAAGTTTTCCTCTGTATCCGCACATCTGCCCCCAGACAGTAGAGAATCTGAAACCTTCTGCGCTCATCCTCCATGGTCGATAATGTTTTCAGTGCAAGAATTGCCAGTGTCATACACACAAACACCGTGGAGACATAAAGTGTTCCGACAATCAGCGTGCCTACTGTCGCACTGCTATACAGTCTCCAGTCTTCCTGAAAGCGAACGGAATACAACCGTATTTGTTCCCCTGTTCTTCAAATTCCTGTTTCTCAGCAGTATCCCGGCGATTGCCCTTGCCAATGAGAAATGCGCTGCAAAAACCATGACAAGATCTATGACCAGCCATAGCAGAATGCCCATACTATCCTGCGTGTGAAAGACATCCCAGAGACTGAAAACAGTTTTGGCCATACACGCCAGCAGTCCGGTTACTGTGACTACCGAAACAATACACCAACGGACGGTATGCTGTTCACTTCTGTGTACGGCTTCCTCCTTCAGCAGCTCCGAAATCGTAACCTTATTCAGATACTTCAGCGAGGCTAACGTTGACAAGAGGAACATTCCGATGCTGACAGCAAGCGTAAGCAATATTGCCGGCACAGAATATGCCGACACCGTGAACGGAAACTCCATGACAGCCGCAAATAATGCCGCCAGAAACTGAAAAAGAATAAGACCGGCTCCCAGTCCGATGCCAATTGCCACAAGGGACAGCAGACCGGTTTCACAGACATACAGCATCCGGATGTCCCGCCGTGACATTCCAAGCGTGAGATACATACCAAATTCTCTTTTCCGAAGCTTAAGCATAAATGCCGCTGCATAGCTGAGAACCAGTGCCGTAACCAGACAGGCAAGAATTGTAACCATTGCAAACATGGCATTCATATCTGAAGACACCTCAGAAAGACTCCTTACCTGTTCACTGTAGCTGAGATTGTTGACAGCATACATGAGTGCCACGCTCAAAGCTACCGTAAAAAAATAGATCAGGTAATTGCTGATTTGCCGGCGCACATTCCGGAAAGCGAGTTTACCGAACATCCGCCTCACCTCCCAGCACCGCCATCGTATTCAATATTTCATGATACATGGTCTGTCTGCTCCGTTCGCCGCGGTACAGCTCATTCCATATCCTTCCGTCCTTTAAAAACAGTATCCGCGAAGCATAAGATCCTACCATGGCATCATGCGTAACCATCAAAATAGTCGCTCGGAAATCCCTGTTCATCCATGTGAAGGTCTGCATCAATCCCTTTGAATTGGCGCTGTCCAGCGCTCCCGTGGGTTCATCCGCAAGAATCAGTGCAGGTTGCGTAATCAGCGCTCTGGCACAGGCAGCACGCTGACGCTGCCCACCGGACAGTTGTCTGGGGAATTTGGATAACTGCTCTGTGATCTCCAGAGACGACGCTATTCTCTGAAGCTTATCCTCCGTCTCTTTGACAGGCCTCCTTTGCAGATTCAGCGGTAAAACAATATTCTCCGCAACCGTCAATGTATCCAGCAGATTATATTCTACATTCCGTTTGTCCATAAATCTTCGATCAGCGTGTCTCTCGTACAAATCTCCTTCTGCATCAGACACCAAAGAATCCGTACTTCATTTTTGGTCAATTCAATGTCTCTTCCCTCAAAATATGCCCTCATTCCTGCCAGTTCAAGGGTCAGTCCACGGACGGTCACAGCCTCATTCACTGTATTTTTCAGTATCCGGCCGATTCTTGCCAATAGAACAGAGGAATGATAAGGCTTTCGGATGAAATCATCTCCTCCTACCCCGAATGCGAGCAGCTCGTCCTCCGGAGTGTCCCTCGCTGTCAGAAAGATCACGGGGGTATCGGAAGTCTGACGGAGCTTTCTGCAGAGAGTAAAACCACTCTCTCCGGGCAGATTCACATCCATCAGGATCAGGTCACAGGGTTCACTCTCCACCGGCTGATACCCGTTTGCTGAAAGCAGCTTCTTCAATTCCATCCTGATAGCCTCATCATCCTCGACAATTCGTATACGTTTCATACCACATCTCCATCCACGCGCCAGCCGCACGACTCAAAAAACCGGGAACAGTTGCCCATTCCCGGTCGTATCTCTGCTTTTACAGCTATTGTCTTACCTTTACTCAATCACATGAATCCAGCCCTTAGGCGCTTCGATTCTTCCCATCTGGATTCCTGTCAGGGTATCATAGAGCTTCTTTGTCACAGGCCCCATCTCTGTCATACCGCTGGGCATACAGATCTCTGTTCCGTGATCCACGATCTTGCCAACCGGCGAGATGACTGCCGCCGTTCCGCAGAGTCCGCACTCCGCGAAATCCTTGACCTCATCCAGATATACCTCGCGCTCCTCCACCTCAAGTCCGAGATACTCCTTTGCCACATAGACGAGGGAGCGGCGGGTGATGGACGGCAGAATGCTGTCCGACTTCGGCGTTACGACCTTGCCGTCCTTTGTGACGAACAGGAAGTTCGCGCCTCCGGTCTCCTCAACCTTTGTGCGTGTTCCGGGATCGAGATACATGTTTTCATCATAGCCCTCGTGATGTGCCGTCACGATTGCGTGAAGGCTCATGGCATAGTTCAGTCCTGCCTTGATATTACCGGTTCCATGCGGCGCCGCACGGTCAAAGTCGCTGACACGGATTGTCAGAGGCTTCACGCCGCCCTTGAAATACGGGCCTACCGGCGTACAGAAGATTCGGAACTGGTACTCGTCCGCCGGCTTGACACCGATGACGGGATTCGTTCCGAACATATAAGGACGCAGGTACAGCGTTGCTCCACTGCCATAGGGAGGTACAAAAGCGGCATTCGCTGCGACAACCTTTGTCACCGCATCCAGAAATCTCTCCTTGGGGAATACGGGCATCTCCAGTCTCGCCGCAGAAGCCTCCATACGCTCTGCATTCAGGTCGGGACGGAAGGTAACGATATGTCCATCCTCCGTGGTATATGCCTTCAGACCCTCAAACGCTGTCTGGGCATACTGCAGAACACCTGCACATTCATTCAGGACAATATTGGCATCCTCTGTGATAGCGCCGTCATCCCACGCGCCATTCTTAAAGTTGGATACATAGCGGAAATCCGTCTGAACATATCCAAATCCGAGGTTGCCCCAGTCGATATTTTTCTTTTCCATAGTCTACCAGCCATCCTTCCCTGTTGTATATTGTTTGTTAATCATTATTATACTTTCAAAATCAAAAGTCAATACGCTTTTCCAAACTAAATCGGCAAAGTTAATGTTTTTTCCTCTCATATCTCTGAAAGGTATAAGCGAGGTCAAAATAGGTCTGTTCGTCACTGTCCGCCGTAATCTCCCACTCCGGATCATCGTCCAGATTCGGGAAATGGGCATCCGCCTCGTAGCTGTGGTCTATCCTGGTGATATGTGCGACATCACAGTAGGGCAGCAGCTGGCGGTAGATGCTCTCGCCGCCGATGACATACACATCCTCCGTGTCGTACTTCTCCAGCTCCGCAAGCAGCTCCTCGATGGAATGAACCACCGTCGCACCCTTTACCTTATAATTTCTGTCACCGGACAGAATAATATTGACGCGGTTCTGCAACGGCTGCTCCTGCGGGAAGGTCTGTAAGGTCTTTCTTCCCAGAACGACGACCTTGCCCGTCGTCTCCTCCCTGAAATGCTTCTGGTCGTTCGGAATGCTGACAAGCAGCCTGTCCCTGTTTCCGATTGCCCAGTTATTGTCTACCGCCGCGATAATGTTCATCTGTTCTCTCCCATTCTGCTTCCCATATCAGCCGTTTTTATCCGGCTTTTATTCAGCTTCCTTTAGCTTCGGCTTTCTGCCGCAGCACTTTGTCTCCGTGCAGAAACCGCTGACCTCACACTTCGGCACAAAATAATGCTCCACCAGATATTTCCATTCCTCTGAGTACCCGCTCAGAGCCTTACACATGTCATTCATCAGTTGCCGGAATTCCCAGTAAGCCCTGCTGCACATTCTCTGGTGCGCCATATCGATCAGGTTGCGCAGGTTCGTCCGCAGAACCACCTTTGTCTCCATTCCCAGCGGGAGCAGCATTCCGACATCCTCCCTCGGCAGCTCCAGCTTCTCAAGCTCCTGCATGGCGGTCAGAATCGCATCCATTGCCTGACAATATATCTTCTCCGCCTGCCCGTCTGCCGCGATCTTCGGCGGTACAACATAGGGAAAGCCCTTCTGGTAGTTGATATATCTGGTCGAAGCCTGCAGTCTCGTCGGAGAACCGCCGATATGCGTGTACAGTTCCCGGATGACTCTCGCCGAATATCCGTCGATAATCATGTAAACCTGCGGATACTCCCATGTTCTTCCATGCCCGGATTTCAGACAATCCATGCCACGCTTATAATTCTTCTCGGCATCCGCAATGTTGCCTCCCCAGCACACCCCTGCCTCTCTCCCGATCAGACTGATCGGGTCAACCGTTGTCTCACTCTGTATGATAATCTTACCCATTTCATTCCTCGTTTCTCTATTTCCACCTATTGATATTTATCGCACAGCGAATTAATCTGATCCGCGAATTTCGCCGCCTCTTTATTCGGCATGCCGTCCTTCTTCTGTACAAGCGCCAGCAGTCTCTGAGCCGCTGCAAGCAGTCTCGCATAAACGCCGGTTGCAACCGCCGACTTTGCTTTCTTCTTCGTCGGAACAGGCTCCGTCTCATATTCCAGCTTACCGGAGGTCAGGTCAAACACGGTTCCGCTGTAAGGCGCATAGGCGCGCTGACCGTACTCTATCTTTAGGCACTCCGCAAAGCTCGCGCACACGCTGTCCTCTCCATGGACGACAAACACCTTCTTCGGCTTCTCCTCAAAGCCGGAAATCCATTCGATCAGACCGTTTTTGTCCGCGTGTCCGCTCATGCCGGTAAGCTGTCTGATCTGTGCCCGGATCTGAATCGGCTCTCCGAACAGGCGAACCTCCTGCGCCCCCTCCACAATGCTTCTGCCGAGCGTTCCCACTGCCTGATAGCCTACAAACAATATCGTACACTCCGGTCTCCAGAGGTTATGCTTGAGATGATGCCTGATACGGCCCGCCTCACACATGCCCGACGCAGAGATGATGACCTTGGGATCATCGTTAAAATTGATCTCCTTCGATTCCTCACTGGTAATCGCCAGCTTCAGCCCAGAGAAAGCAATCGGGTTGATCCCCTCCCTGACAAGCTCCATTGCCTCCTCATCAAAGCATTCCCACCGGTTATCCTGAAAGATGCCTGTCGCCTCCACCGCAAGCGGGCTGTCGACATACACCGGGAAGTTCTCATGCCCCTCTACCAGCCGGTCTACCTTGATCTTCCGCAGGAAATACAGCATTTCCTGCGTACGTCCGACCGCAAAGGACGGAATCACGACATTGCCGCCCCTGTCAAACGTCTCCTTAAGTATTCCCGCCAGCTCCTTCACATAATCCGGCCTCTCCGCGCCGTGCAGCCTGTCTCCATAGGTGGACTCCATGACAACATAATCCGCCTGCTTTGTCAGAATGGGATCTTTCAGCAGCGGCTGGTTCTTATTTCCGATGTCCCCGGAGAACACGACCTTCTTCGTCACACCGTTCTCCGTCAGCCACACCTCTATGCTTGCCGAGCCCAGAAGATGCCCGACATCCGTAAAGCGGATCTTTACCTCGTCGCAGACCTGAATCTCCTTTGCATAATGGCAGGGGACGATTCTCTTTATCAGTCCCTCCGCATCCTCCATTGTGTACAATGGTTCCGTCGCCGCAACAGACTCGCTGCGCTTCGCCTTTCTGTTCTTCCACTCAGACTCCATTGCCTGGATATGGGCGCAGTCACGAAGCATAATGCTGCAGAGATCAGCTGTCGCATCCGTCGCATAGACCTGTCCCCGGAAGCCCCTTGCATACAGAAGCGGCAGAAGTCCCGAATGGTCAACATGTGCATGTGTCAGAAAAACATAGTCGATCATTGACTCATTGACAGGCAGCGGAACATTTTCAAAAACATTGATCCCCTGCTCCATGCCGTAATCCACAAGAATGTGTTTGTCACCCACTTCGATATAGTGACAGCTTCCCGTCACCTCGTGATCCGCCCCGATAAAAATCAGTTTCATGCCTTGCCCTCCCTATACTACGCTGCAAAATCTCACGCAGCCCTTTTTTTCCTTCTTCTGAAAGTAGAGTGCCTCATCTGCAGCCGCCAGAAAATCCCACATTTTCTTCTGCTTATCCGGCACACCACAGGCAGCTCCGACTGTCACTGTCAGCACATCCGCCACCTGCGAATTCCTGTTTTCTATCCCCTTGCCGCGTACACACTGTGCAATCCTTTTGGCGTTGTCCGTGATCGTCTGTTCGTCCTGATCCATAGTAATCACGACAAACTCATCACCGCCGTACCTCGCCACAAAATCCCCCGGGACGCATTCCCGTATGCTGTCTGCAACTGCCCGGATGCATTCATCCCCTCTGTTGTGTCCGTAGGCATCGTTCATCTGCTTAAAATAATCAATGTCCACAAACAACACCCCCAGCTTCTTCTGCTGGCGTAACATCCGCTCAAATGCATCCTCCGCATAACGGTTCAGGCAGCCTCTGTTATGAACCCCGGAGAGCTCGTCGTGATCCGCCTGATACAGCAGCCTTGTGTTCTGCCGCTCCAGAAGCTGCTGCTCCTCCTCAATATGAAACAGCCTGTTTCTCATCTCCATCATGTTCAGGATCTGTCCATACTCCTTGTTTTCATATCGTTCCTTTATTTTGAAAAAGACCCTGGCGCTGTTCTCATATTCCTCATCGCCCATGTCGGCTCCGCAGTATTCCAGCCGATAGGCCAGCATCTGCAGTAGAAAGCCTTCATTATTTTCAGATGCCGCCAGCGGTTCAATGAAATCAAGCACCCTGCTCAGATACGCATACTGCTTCATCAGTTTCAGGAGATCAAACAGATTCATAAAGCTATCCATATCTTCTGTTGCATTCTTCCGTCCCTCTGCCTCCTGCACTGCAATTTTAAGGCAATCCTCCGCGTCGTCCTGATCTCCCAGTTTAAAACAGAGCAGCGAAAAGAAGGTATAGGCGTTCAGCTTTGGAAACTGCGCCGAATGCTTTCCGCTCTCCATGGCATAAAGCTGCTTTGCCACACTGCACGCCTCCTCCAGCTTCCCAGCCATCGCAAGGCAATATCCGTACCCGGCAAGAATCAACATATAATTATGCATTCCGATTGCGGTGTCATTTTCGGATTTTTCGTATTCCTCCATGCCGATGCGGTAACACTCAAACGCCTTCTCATAGGCGCCGATACGGTAATACACATCCGCAAGGTTCGTGACAACCACCAGCTTGATAAAATGATTCTCATACTTTTCGGCATAGATCAAGGCTTTCTCATACTGCTCGGCTGCCAGCAGCAGATTGTTCTGTCCATGTGCGACAACGCCAAGCAGGTTATAGCATCTGGAAACGCTGTCCTCCCTGTCCGAGCCAATCAGGCAGCGGATGCTCTCGTTCAGATACCCGAGACATTCATCCTGCCTTCCGTTTCTCAGAAAATAGTACGCCATATAATAATTACAGCAGCCGTACAATCCCCTGTCCTTCTCTTCTGTAATATGTGACAGAGCATTCTGTATATCCTCCAGCTGTACTCCCGATGTGCTTGCGATCTTTTTCTCAATGATGTCTATCCAAACAGTCAGATCGCTATCCTTTTCCGCCATCTCTGTCACCCGCCTTTCCTACTTCTTTTGTATCATGCAACTATTTCCATTTTATCTTCATACCCTGAGAATCGCAAGGAAAAAATTAAGAAATATCTCTGTTTGCAAAGACAGCTCCGGATGCTATAATGAAGACATGGACAGAGAGAATGACTTTTACGGGACAAAATTTAACAGTATTCAGGCGCTGCGCGGCATTGCCGCGCTTTTTGTAGTGCTGGAACATATCCGTTTTCTAAACTGCGGAGCCTTTGGCGTTGACATCTTTTTCTGCATCAGTGGATTTATGATCCTGTTTTCCACCCAGAAAAGCACGGATCACTTCCTCTCCAAACGCCTCATCCGGATCGTGCCCTTCTACTGGCTGATGACGCTTGCAACCTATGCCTTTTTACTGCTCGCACCCGGGCTGTTCGCACAGACAAAGGCTGATCCGGTACTTCTGGCCAAGAGCCTGCTCTTCCTCCCTTTCGACATCGGCGGTGGGTTATTTCAGCCCCTGCTGCGGATCGGCTGGACAATCAATTGTGAGATCTTCTTTTATATTGTATTTTATATTTCATTTAAGATCAGCCATAAATACCGCGGACTGATCTGCAGCGGGCTGCTGCTGGCTGCTGTTCTGCTTGCGGCACTTTTCCCATCCGTTTCGCCGTTTTTAAGCTTTTACGGCGATCCCGTCATGCTGGATTTCATCTTCGGAATGATCGCACAGCATATCTGCCACCGGCTCTATACCCTGCATATGGCAGGAAGGCTTCCACGCCCCCTGCTGCCTCTTTCTTTTGCCACGGCAGTGCTTTGCTTTGGAGGACTTCTGATAACGAAACCGTATGCAGATGCGGTCGGCTTCCGCAGGCCACTGCTCTGGGGTCTCCCCTCGCTGGTCATCCTCCTGTGCTTCTTCCTGATCGGTCTGTACCGTGAAATGCCGGGAGCACTTATCCGTTTGGGAGACATCAGCTTTTCGCTGTATCTTCTGCACTATTACCCGGTTGTCTTCCTTGACCGAAAGGTATTTGACTGCAGTACCGCTTCCCCCCGCGCATTCTTAGGTGTCGCTGTCAGCTTTGCCGTCAGCACGCTTCTTGCGCTCCTCGGGTATGAAATCATTGAAAAACGGTTCTCCGGATGGCTGCGGCAAAAACTCATTAAGACACCCCGATAAATCGCTCGAATGTCCTTGCGAAGGACTATGAAATATTATATGATGGTTGTAATTGTTTCAAGACAGACCGAATAAAACCAGAAAAGAGGTAATATCATGACAACCAACGAAAAAGCACTGCTGATGCATGAAAAGTGGAACGGAAAGCTCGAGACGACCGCAAAGGCACCGGTAAAGAACCGCGAGGATCTCGCAATCGCCTATACCCCCGGCGTTGCAGAGCCCTGCAAGGTCATTGCCCAGGATAAAGAGGCGGCTTACAAATATACCATGAAGGCAAATACCGTCGCAGTCGTTTCCGACGGCAGTGCCGTTCTCGGTCTCGGAAATATCGGGCCTCATGCCGCAATGCCGGTCATGGAGGGAAAAGCGGTACTGTTCAAGGAGTTCGGCGGTGTCAACGCTGTACCGATCTGCCTCGACACTCAGGACACCGAGGAGATCATCAAGGCTGTCACCTGGCTTGCCCCGGGCTTCGGCGGCATCAACCTCGAGGACATCAGCGCACCCAGATGCTTTGAAATCGAAGAAAGACTCAAGGCAGCCCTTGATATTCCCGTCTTCCACGATGACCAGCACGGTACAGCCATTGTCGTGCTCGCCGGTATCATCAATGGTCTTAAGGTTGTTAAGAAGCGCAAGGAGGATTGTAAGGTCGTTGTCAACGGTGCCGGAAGCGCCGGTGTCGCCATCACAAAGCTGCTTCTGACCTACGGCTTCCCCAACATCGTCATGTGCGACAAGGCGGGCATTGTATCGAAAGAAACCGAAGGGCTGAACTGGATGCAGCAGAAAATGACGGAGGTCACAAACCCGGACAACGAGACCGGTACTCTCGCGGATGCCCTGAAGGGTGCGGATATTTTCGTCGGAGTCTCCGCTCCCAACATTGTGACTCCCGAAATGGTTGCCTCCATGAACCCTGACTCCATATTGTTTGCCATGGCAAACCCGGTGCCCGAAATCATGCCTGATGTTGCAAAGGCGGCAGGCGCGCGTGTTGTCGGAACCGGAAGAAGCGATTTCCCGAATCAGGTAAACAACGTGGTTGCCTTCCCCGGAATTTTCAAGGGCGCTCTGGAGGGACGCGCCACACAGATCACAGAGGAAATGAAGCTGGCTGCCGCCGAAGCGATCGCCGGTCTTGTTCCCGAGAATGAGCTGAATGAGGACAACATTATGCCGGAAGCCTTCGACCCGAGAGTCGCTGAGCTTGTCGCAGAAGCTGTCAAATCCCATATCCGCTAACGGAGGTTGTATGTCACAGACGGACTGGCACGGCAAACCCTACTATTCTCTGGATGCCTGGTGCAAAAATACCTATCAGCATAAATGCTATAAAGTGGCCCTGAATGCCCATATGAGCTGTCCCAACCGGGACGGCACGCTGGGCACTCGGGGCTGTATCTTCTGTAGCGAAGGCGGAAGCGGTGACTTCGCAGGCGATCTTGAATCGGGAATCCGAAAGATTGCCGACAAGCTGCCGGATATGATCTCTCCCTGTATTATCGCCTATTTTCAGGCATACACGAACACCTATGCTCCCCGCAGCTACCTTGAAAAAGTATACACGGAGGCGCTTTCTTTCCCTCTGGTGTGTGGCATTTCGATTGCCACACGCCCGGATTGCCTTCCCGATGAAGTGCTTGACCTGCTCTCCTCCTTAAAGGAACGCTTTCCCGATAAATTTATCTGGATAGAGCTCGGCCTGCAGACCATTCATCAGCGCACAGCGGACTTTATCCGCAGAGGCTATGAGCTTCCCTGCTTTGAAGCCGCCATGACCCATCTGAACGCGATCGGCATTCCCGTCATCGTACATGTCATTCTGGGACTGCCCGACGAAACCAAAGCCCAGATGCTTGAGACCGTTCAATACCTGAATGCGTTTCATCCCTTCGGCATAAAGCTGCAGCTCTTACATGTACTGGAAAACACCGATCTGGCTGACTGCTACCGAAATGGGGATTTTGATGTACTTACCAAGGACGTCTACCTTGAGATCGTGACAGACTGTCTGGAGGTGCTTTCTCCCGATATTGTCGTACATCGTGTGACAGGGGATGGCCCGAAAAAGATACTGATCGCTCCGCAGTGGAGCGCCGACAAGCGCGATGTGCTCAACAGTCTGCACGCGCTCATGAAAAAGAAAAATGCCCGTCAGGGCGATAGAATTGTGAGGAAATTATGATACAAGACCCTTTGACTCTCTATAAACTTATCGTACTCTACATGCTGAACCGTGTCAGCTTTCCCATGACGACCGCCCAGGTCAGTGACTTTATCCTCGGCCGTGAATATACGAATTTTCTGACTCTCCAGCAGGTAATCAACGAGCTGACCGATGCCAAAATGATCTCCTCCGAGACCATACGAAACCGCACTCATCTTGCAATCACCGGCGAGGGACGTGATACTCTCAATTTCTTCCAGAACCGTATCAGTGACGCCATCAAGCAGGAGATCAACACCTATTTCCGCGAAAATGAATTTTCTTTGCGCAATGAGGTCTCCGTGCTGGGCGACTATTATAAGTCCACCTCAGGCGAATACGAGGCGCATCTGGTTGCAAAGGACAGAGGCATCCGCGTAGTCGACATCACCCTGTCCGTTCCCGACGAGCCGACAGCCGCCGCAATCTGCGACAACTGGCAGAAGAAGAACCAGAATATTTACCAATATCTTATCCAACAGCTTTTCTAGCTCTCCTGCTCTGCCTCGGATTTTATTCTCTTCATATGCTCTCTGATCTTTACCTCATAGCCATTTCCGGACGGCTTGTAAAATTCCTGTCCATCCAGCTCGTAAGGCAGATACTGCTGTCTCACATAATGGTTAGGATAATCATGCGCATACTTATAGCCTGTACCGTGTCCCAATTTCGCCGCTCCTTTATAGTGTGCATCCTGCAGATGCGTCGGAATCGGCAGATTTCCTGTCCTTTCCACCGCCTGCATTGCACTGAAAATCGCCTCACAGCTTGCGTTGCTCTTCGGCGCACACGCCACATAAGCGGCAGCCTGCGCCAGAATGATCTGTGCCTCCGGCATCCCGATGCGCTCCACCGCCATAGAGGCATTTGTCGCCACGACAAGCGCCTGCGGGTCTGCATTTCCCACATCCTCCGCCGCACATATCATAATACGTCTCGCAATGAACGCAACCTCTTCTCCGGCATAAAGCATTCTCGCCAGATAATACACCGCCGCATCCGGATCAGAGCCTCTCATGCTCTTGATAAACGCCGAAATCGTATCGTAATGGTTGTCACCGGTTTTGTCATAGCGGAGCGTTCTCTTCTGAATACACTCCTGCGCAACTTCCAGCGTAATGTGAATCTTGCCGTCGGAAGCGTTTCTCTCCGTCGTCATAACGCCAAGCTCAACCGCATTCAGGGCATGTCTTGCATCCCCGCCGGAAAGCTCTGCGAGGAAATCCACGGCGGCATCGTCGATCACCGCGTCATAAGCGCCCATGCCTCTGTCACTGTCATAGACCGCCTTCCTGATTAATTCCTTGATCGCCTCCGGCGGAATCGGCTTCAGTTCAAAGATGACCGAGCGGGAAATCAAAGCCCCGTTGACCTCAAAATACGGATTCTCCGTCGTCGCACCGATCAGAATCAGCGTGCCGTCCTCGACAAAGGGCAGCAGATAATCCTGCTGGCTCTTATTAAAGCGATGTATCTCGTCAATGAACAGGATCGTTCGCTTTCCGTACATCCCCTGTAAATCCTTCGCCTTTGCGACGACCTCCTCCATGTCCTTTTTTCCGGCAACCGTCGCATTGATCTGGGTGAACTCCGCGCTTGTCGTATTCGCTATGACCTTTGCGAGTGTCGTTTTCCCTGTGCCGGGAGGTCCGTAAAAGATGATCGAGCTGATCTTGTCCGCCTTGATGGCGCGATACAGTAGCTTGTCCCTGCCTATGATGTGCTCCTGCCCGACCACCTCATCCAGCGTTCTCGGACGCATCCGCGCTGCAAGCGGCGCTTCCTTCTCCATATTGGTGCTGCGCATATATTCAAAAATGTCCATGCCGTCTTCTCTCTGCTACTTTCCGTCCTTTAGCGTCACCCGATTTTCATGAACGGTGACTGATTTCATACTGCGCAGAAAACTCGATATTCTGCTGAAACCAAACTGTTTAAAGTCGAGCTGCTTGTACTTCTTATGGAGCTCATCATTCAGAGTGGACAGATTGTCAATGACACCGCCGCTCTTCTCGATCAGATTATAGATCTCTCTCTCCAGTTCTGTCTTCGTCAGCGTGGATCGCCGTTCGACATAATACTGATTATTAAGCTTCTTTACACTCAGGTCAGGCAGCTCCTGTGCCACCATGGTACTCAGCTTGGTGTAGCCGTAATTTCGCACATCAAAATCCGAAAATTTATCGTTCAATCGGTTTCCAATGCGTGCCAGATCGACCTGTTTGCCGTCATTCTCGTTAATCAGGGCGAGAATCGCCTGCCGCACCTCCTGAATGGAGGTCACATTCTGCTCCTCCGTTCCCTCAAGATTCTCATTGCCCTCCAACGCTTTATTCTGCTCTGCTACGAGGTTCAGATGTATAAATTTGTTACAGGCTCTCGTCAGTGCAAGCGGCGTCTTCGACTCGCCCATGCCCAGAACAAACATATTCTCCTCCCGCAGACGCATGGCAAGTCTGGTAAAATCACTGTCGCTCGTCACCAGACAGAAGCCCTGTACCTTGTTCTTATAGAGAATATCCATCGAGTCGATGACCATCGCCATATCCGTCGCATTCTTCCCTGTCGTATAAGAGAACTGCTGTACCGGCATGATCGAATATTCCAGTAAAAGCCCCTCATTCCATCCGTTGCTCTTGGACCAGTTTCCGTAAATCCGTCGATAGGTCGATAACCCGAACTTCTCCAGCTCCTCAAAAATTGTTGCCGCATATTTGGAACTGATGTTATCCGCATCGATCAACACCGCAAACTGCATTCTCTCCGCCGTAAGGTTTTCAACAACCTCCTCCATTTTCACTCCTCCTGTTTTCACTCCTGCTCTTCCTTATTTCTTCTGTTCAGCAGCCTTCTGATAAGATGCCATATTTCCCTGATGAATGCAAATACAAAAAACATGCAGATAAATCCCATCACGCCAAACATGATATCCGCGAACTCCATCACGCCTGTATTGGTCACCCTCTGTCCTATCTCAATGGCAAAGGTGATGACAATAATCAGGGTAAACACATAAATCCAGCTGATAACCATGACATGATTCTTCCGCGCCAGCCACTTAAAAAATGGATATACCACAAAGATCATCGCCATTCCGAGCGCACCTATAATCAGAAAATGCAGCTCCTTATCAGAAAAATTGTATTCATAAGCATCATTCAGCTTTAACAGCCAGTTATGTACCCGCGCAATCTGCTCCACAATCCAGTATAAATATTTTCCCATAATAAACTTCCAGCTCCTTCTTTTCTCTGTACAGAGAAAATTTTATCATGGATTCCACCGTCTTGCAAGCTATCGGAATCTCCGGAGCCTTCTGCCGTGAAGCTTTCCGTCATGCCCCTGCCAGCCACTGTTCCACCGTCTCAAGGCTCTCCTCAACAATCTGCGCGATCTGCTCTACGGGCATGTTGATTTTCTTCAGATTCGTGGCAGTTGTACGCTTTCCTTCGAGTTGACCCTTGCGTTGTCCCTTGAGTTCTCCCTTAAGTTCTCCCTTGAGTTCTCCTTCACGGAAACCGATTCTTCTCCCCCGCTCCTCCCGCATTGCAAGTTTCTCGTTTAACAGGCTTTCAAATTCTTCACTCATTACGCTTCCCTCCTTCACAA
>OQWA01000165.1_pt1 | contig 17009 bp, 15 predicted proteins | sample 1691581 | NCBI WGS metagenome assembly OQWA01 (sample SAMN03418264, study PRJEB22391) | human gut metagenome | biome: human-gut; feature: organic feature; material: feces | host: Homo sapiens | place: Tanzania | collected 2013-01
CCTTTAACACAAGCTGATATGGCTCGACAATTCTGTTGGTTTTGTTGCTGTGCCCGTCTATATATGTAAAGGAAAGTAACTGATTCGCCTGTAAAGCGTCCTTTACAGTTTCCAATGTCTGCTTTATATTTCCATTTCCCATCCATGGGTTTAAGTCGATACAGATCTGATTTGCCTTTAATTCAATATCCCTTGCCCGGTCAGCGGGGATAAAGCTCTTGATCTTTGCCAGAGCATGTACGAAATCATCTTCCCTTATCATTCCCGAAAGGCTTGTCAGTCCTATCAACAGCGCTGAAAGGTCATCCGTTGAGAAAACCTTTTTGTCAACTTTATATTCCGGCATGATTTCAAAACCGCCGCCCACGCCGGAGGTTGAGCGGACAGGAATCCCCGCCATGCTGATCGCGTCTATATCACGATAAATCGTGCGGGGCGACACTTCAAACAGATCTGCTAACTCCTGTGCGCCAACCCGCTTTTTGTCAAGGAGTATCATAATTATGCTGACAAGCCGGTCAACCTTCATTCGATCGTTTCCTCTCTTTCTTTTTTTATTTTAGATTGTTGCCATATTGTTGTCAACAATACGGTAGTAATATGGAGAAGTAAAAAACAAAGGAAACAGAAAGGAAAGATATTATGTTTACAGTTTATGTTTATGTGCTGGATACAATGGCGGATTGGGAGACTGGGTATGTTACCGCAGAGCTCAACTCAAAAAGATTTTTCAAAAAGGATGCACCGCAGGTGTGCGTAAAGACCGTTGCCGTCTCGAAAGAGCCCGTAAAAACGATGGGTGGTCTGACGGTCATTCCGGATGGTATCGTTGATGACATCACGGTCAACGGAAAGAGTGTCCTGCTGTTGCCGGGTGCAGATACATGGGATGATCCGAAACATGGCGCTATTATAAAGAAGGCGGCTGAACTGCTTTCTGTCGGTGGTACTGTATGCGCTATTTGCGGTGCGACAGTCGCTCTGGCTCGTGCCGGATTGCTGGATCAGCGTCCCCACACAAGCAACGGAGCAGGATTTTTGGATATGTTCTGCCCTGATTACAAAGGACAGAGTTTCTTTGTTGACAAGCCCTCCGTCACAGACGGAAATCTGATTACAGCAGGCTGTACGGGGGCTCTGCTATGGGCAAAGCAGATTATTGAGTGTTTGGACGTTTTCCGATCTGATACTCTGGAGGCATGGTATGCATATTTCAGTACAGGTGAGGCACAGCAATTCTTTGCGCTGATGCAATCGTTGCCATCGGTTGCCAAGTAAGGCATTTTCTGCGGAAACGGATGAAGGTTCGGTCACTGTCAGGTTGCTGTTGAAAGCCGGTGGTATGAAGGGTATAGGATTAGATAGGTATACAAAATGAGAAAAAGACTATATTAAAAAACAAATATATGATATACTCGACAGTGTCTGCAAACTGTTCTGGAAGAATCTCCCAAGGAAGCTATGGAGGAGCATGAAAACGAACGGAATATGCATGCAACGAAGCAGTGGGTTGCCAAGGTGTATCTGGAGAAAATGGGATACAGCATGGAGCAACTGGAGAAGTATTTAAGGGCGATAGATTTATGCAGAAAATATGAGTGCGGCTAAAATGACGGAATCAAACATGGGAAAATTTGTATCTGGGAAGCGGCTCCCGGTATTGTTGTGCATTTTCGCGGCAATTTTGTGTCGTCAACTGAATATTGCCAATCCGTTCTGGTATTGGTTTTTCCGCACACTGCGCCCTTCATTGTACATACTGATCTATACTGTCTGGGCAATATCCTTTTCAAAGCGTATCATACACCGGCAGACACGGAACTGTCTGACTGCAATCGCAGTTTTCATGATTTTCTGGATGGTTGTCCGTTCCTGCCGGTATGTAACTCCGAAAGAGTGGGTATTTGCAAAGCATTTTCTGTGGTATCTGTATTATGTTCCGATGCTTCTTATTCCTGCCATCAGCGTATGCCTTGCCTTGTATATGAGAAAACCGGAAAGTTATAAAATTCCGAAAGTAACGGCATGTTCTTTGTTTTTTCCGTCGGTACTTTTGATTCTTTTGATTTTGAGCAATGACATGCACCAGCTCGCCTTTCGTTTCTTAGGGGAAAGACCGTGGATAGAGGATACCTATCAATATGGTGTGGTGTATTATCTGGCTGCCGGGTGGATGACAGTCTGTTTTCTGACGACATTGTTTCTGATTTTGTTAAAATGCAGGATTCCCAAGACCAAAAAATTTATCTGGTTTCCCTTCGCAGTTTTCGGAATGGCGGTGTTCTACGCCATTGGTTATTGTTTACGCATCCCCTTGTGGAAGGTTCTTTTTGGAGATATGACAGCAGCCTTTTGTCTGTTGAATGCGGCAATTTTTGAAAGCTGTATTCAGTCGGGGCTGATTCCCTCTAACAACGGTTACGAACAGCTTTTTATGGCATCTACCATCGCGGCGCAGATAACAGATGAAAATCATAAGAACTGTTATGCCGCAAAAGAGTGGGGCAGTGAGGAGGGGATGCGGGTATCCGAAGCCCCCATAAAAGGCGGATACGTCCGGTGGCAGGAGGACATATCGGAGCTTTTGGAGACGCTAAAGGCGTTGGAAGCGGCAAAGGAAGAGTTAAAGGACACGAATCTGATAGAGGAAGAAAATCTGAAAACGAGAAAGAAGATCGCGCAGCTGGAGGTAAAAAATCATTTGTACGACATGGTGCAGATACAGACGGCGCATCAGATACAGGTTTTGTCGAAGCTGGTTCAACAATGCTCCGAAACGGAAGAGGAATCAGAGAAAAGACTGCTTTTTCACAAGATTACCGTAATCGGGGCATATTTAAAGCGTCGGAGCAATCTTATTTTTATAACGGCGCAAAATTCAACCATTCCGGTAAAGGAGCTGGAATTGTGCCTTGAGGAGACGATGCGTTATCTGCGGGCGTATGGTGTCCTGTGCAGTTGGAGAACAGAAGGTGAGAAAGAAGTTGCCGGAGAGGCGGCAATGCAGATTTTTGATTTTTATGAGAGCGTGTTGGAAAGGACTATGGGAGGGATTGCTGTCCTGTACTGTTTCCTTGACGTGAAAAAAGAGAAGGAGGAGCTGTCCATGAATATGGAATGTAAAGCGGATTTGTCCGGAGGCCTTTCTTTTCGGGAGGGCGAAGTCAGCCGCGATGTGGATGGTTCGTGGGTCATCTCCTATTCTGTGGATAACCCGGAAGGTACGGGAGGTGAAGGACAGTGACGGATTGGCTTGCAGTCGTGGTGTTTATGACAGGGGTAACAGGAATGGTTATGATGTTGAGACTCCTATGGTCCATGGTCTGGGGACATTCCAGAGAAGGTTCCCCCGCAAAGCAGGTGCAGGAGAGTCTGGATAATCTTCCCAGCGGAATTGCCTTTTTTGACAAAAACGGATTGCCTAGACTGTGCAACCGCAGGATGTATTCGCTGGAGCATCTGTTGGCGGGCAGGGATATCCAGAGCGTTCAGGAATTTCGTGAGGCACTGGACAGACCGTGTGAAGCGGTGAGTATCCTGAATCCCAAGGCGATGGTCTACCGGTTCCCGGAGGGCGAGGTCTGGAGATTTTCGGAGAGCAGTGTTGTCACGAAGTCCGGGGAAAGGTTTGTTCAGTTTCTTGCCGGAAATGTAACTGCGCTCTATGAGAACGGTGAGGAGTTAAAGAGGGAAAATGAGCGCCTAAAAAGGGTGGCGTTATCCATGAAAGAACTTTCGCACAATATCCTTACTTTAACCAGAGAGGAAGAAATTCTGGAAATGAAAATGCGGGTTCATGACGAACTGGGACATACGGTTCTTGCCACGAATCGTTTTTTGACAAACGGAATGGAGGAGATGCAGGAAAAGGAGCTGCTTAAGCGATGGAACCGTGCCCTGTGGCTGCTTCAGACAGAGGAAGCGGACAGCCCGGGTAAGGGTTGGCGGGCACAGCTGGAAGAACGAGGCAATATGCTCGGGTTAAAGGTCGTTGTCCGGGGTGAATTGTCAACCGATGAAAAAGGAGAGGATTGGCTGATGCCTGCCCTGTCGGAGTGTATGATCAACAGTGTCCGGCATGGTGGAGCAACGGAGCTGGAGATAGACTTTACGAACCAGAGGGACTATGATACAGTCAGGGTGAGTAACAACGGAAGTGTGCCGGAAGAAGGAGTTGTGGAGGGGGGCGGATTGTCCACACTTCGGCGGCGTGTGGAGAGCAGTTGCTGCCAGATGGCGGTTTCTACTGCACCGGTGTTTTCCGTGACATTTCGGATTCCCAAATTTATAGAGGAACCGGAGGAGAGAGCGCATGATAAAAGTATTGGTGGTTGAGGATCAGAGGATGGCAAGGGAGGATATGGAACATCATATTCTTGCCAGCGGACGATATGAACTTGCCGGTTCTATAGCCAATGCCTCAATGGCGGAGGAGGTGTGCCGCAGGACAGGGTGCGATCTGGTTTTGATGGATGTCTGCACGGAAAACGATGAAAGCGGATTGAAAGCGGCGGAACGAATCAAACAATCCATGCCACAGGTGAAGGTGATTATCGTCACTTCCATGGCAGAATGCAGTTTTCTGGAGCGTGCCCGCAAGGCGGGGGCTGAAAGCTTCTGGTATAAAGATGCAAGTAAGGAGGAGCTGTTGGAGGTCATGGACTGCACCATGGACGGGCAATCCATATATCCGGACGCTTCCCCGACCGTTATGGTCGGAGCGGCAAAAAGCTGTGATTTCACCAAAGCGGAGCTGGATGTACTGCGGCTGGTGGTGGAGGGGAAATCTTATAAGCAGATTTCTGAGGGTCTGTCCGTCTCGCCGGAAACTGTGAAATGGCATATTGGCAACATGTTACGGAAAACGGGTTTTGATTCTAAAACAAAACTGGCGGTGGCAGTGACAAAAAAGAATTTAATAATTAACGGGTTTTAATAGTATCACCCCCCATATGAAACTCCCCATATGGGGGGTTTTTCTGTTTTAGGAAATCTTTATAATAGAAAATAGGAAATGGCAGAAGCATTAAGAGGAAAATATCGGATGAGACAAAGATTTAGATATAAAAAATATATTGCACTTGCATTGATTGCTTTTTTGGCGTTTGGCAGTACCGGCTGCAGCCGGAAAAGGGAACCGGTGACAGTCACTATCTGGCATGTATACGGTGGTCAGGCGAAATCACCGTTAAATGACCTGATTACCCTGTTTAATGAAACGGTGGGACAGGAGCAGAATATCCAGGTGCAGGTGGGAAGTGTTACCAATACCAATACGATTCATGATAATGTTTTATCTTCCGCTTTTGGAGACCCGGGGGCCGCAGAGCTTCCGGATATGTTTGTATCCTATCCCAAAACGGTTCTGTCGATGCCCGATGATACGGTGCTTGTGGATTATCGGGATTATTTTACGGAGGAGGAGCTGGCAGAATTTATTCCTGACTTTGTGGAGGAAGGCGTGATAGGGGATAGACTGCTTATTCTTCCGGTGGCAAAATCCACGGAAATTTTATTTGTCAACCAGACTGCATTTGAACGGTTTGCTGCGGCGACAGGTGCAAGTGTGGAAGAGCTGAAAACGTGGGAAGGCTTATACCATCTGGCGGAAACTTATGCGGAGTGGACGGACGGCAAGACTTTTTTTGTACATGACTACCTATTTAACTACTTTCAGGTGGGAGTGGAATCTTTAGGGGAGAACTTTTTTGAACAGAACCAGATAAATTTTAGTCCTGTTTTTGAGAAGGTATGGGAGCCCTATGCACAGGCTGCGCTGCAGGGTGGCGTCTGGCTGCAGAGCGGATATGCTACGGAACCGCTGCGTACAGGTGATGCCATTGTGTCAGTGGCTTCCTCCGCCAGTGTGCTTTATTATTCCGACACGGTTACTTATGCGGATAATACATCGGAAAAGGTAGATATTGTTTCCATGCCCTGCCCTATTTTTGAACAGGGGGAAAAGCTGGTGATGCAGAGAGGTGCAGGAATCTGCACGGTGAAATCTACGCCGGAGCGGGAAAAGGCGTGTATGACCTTTTTGAAATGGCTGACGGATGCGCAGACAAATGTGGATTTTGTTACAAAGTTAGGATATATGCCGGTGAAGCAGGAAGCCTTTGACATCTGTCTGCCGGAGACAATAGGCAATTTGGAAAACCCTATGTATGTTTCGCTGTATCAGGCATTTATGGAAACGCAGGACTCCTATACCTTTTATACAGCACCGCAGATGGAAAATTATCTTTCGCTGGAAACTAAATTTGAAGAATCTATTCGTCACGAGCTTCGCATGGGGCGTAATACATATTTAGATGCCCCTGCGCAGTCTGTAAAAGAGCTTTCGGAGCGGATTCTGGATGCATTTAAAGCAGATTTTCAAGAATAGAACGGATGGAATTTGATCGGGGTAGGGGAAATGGTGGCATCGATAAAGAACATATGGCTTACAATTCGGCAGGCGCGAAAATACAGTGTCAGTATGCACCGGAAGCTGGCGTTATACTGGTGTTGTATGGCATTGGTTATCTTTGGGGGAGCAATTTCATTATTGAGTATTGCCGGAGTGATTCCGGGTTCGGAGCGCAGCCTTGGAGAAGCACTCAGTATACAGCAGCAGAATACGGCAACCATGCTTTCCACGCAGATGGATATTCTGACAGCAAGAAGTATTACCCTTTCCGGAGAAATTACGCGGGAGCTGGACAATATTCTGATTGCGGAGGATAAGACATTTGACGATTTAAACGATAATGCGGCACTGATTTCAGAGGTGGAGGATTCCCTGTACAATGTACTGGAGACGGTTTTAAAATCCAATTCCTGCAGCGGCGCATTTTTCCTTTTGGATGCAACAGTGAATACAGGGACAGAAAACGCGGATTCTTCCCGTATGGGTGTCTATCTGCGTTTTTCCGATCTGAAGGCAGTAGGCGCCGCTGATCAGCATATCGTGTATTTTCGCGGCGCGGCGGATGTGGCGCGGAAGAAGCAGGTGCAGATGCACAACCGCTGGAATCTGGAATATGATACCTCTTCCATTCCGGGTTACGATTCGTTGATGGAATTTTCGGGAACCCGGCTCGCGGAAGGCGTTTTGTGGACGGAGCGGGTGCAATTAAAGGATACATGGGAGGATGCGCTGCTGTTATGTGTCCCCATACTGGACGGCAAAGGGCGGGTTCTGGGTATCTGCGGAGTGGAGCTGAGCGAGCTTTATTTTTCGCTTTCCTATCCGGTAACGGACAGTCCCTTCGGAAATATGGTGGCGGTACTTGCCCCGATGGAGAGCGATCATGTGTTTTTGGAAAAAGCGATGATTGGTAATTCAGCCGGAACATATCTGATGCCGGAGGGCATTATGGAAATGCGGAAGGGAAAGTATTACCAAAATTGTGTTGCCGGTAATTATCGGTATTTTGGGGCGTGCCAGCCTCTTGCGGTAAAAACGGCGAGCGGACTGCCGCTTACCGTCATGACGCTGATTTCGGAAAACAGCTACTGGCAGGCTTCCCTGACCCGCAGGCAGTTGTGGGTGCTTGGTTCCCTTGGTTTTTTGGTGGTGATTGTGCTGCTCTCTGTTTTTCTGTCAAAGCATTTTGTTTCCCCGATTGTCCAGAGCCTGAAAGCCATGCAGGAGGATGGGATAGGAGAGCACCGCTCTGGAATTTCGGAAATTGATGCGTTGATTGCCTTTGTTAATTCCCATAAAAACCAAATGCTGGCACCGGGAGATCTGCCGCCGGATATAGAAGAACTGTTACGGGATTTTGCTAAACGGGTGCAGGGCCTGACACCTACGGAAAAAACGGTGTTACGGCTGTTTATCGAAGGCTGCGATATCAATGAAGTGGCGGAGCAACTGTACATCAGCATCGGAACGGCAAGAAAACACAATACGAATCTGAACCGAAAACTTGGTGTTTCCAATCGGGAAGAGTTGATGGTTTACATTGATTTGTTCCGCAGGTGCGACAGGCTGGAGGAACTTACTCGTACGGATTAAAAACTATATATTGTATGAGCACATTACATACATCTATATATTGTATACTAGCCATTCGTATTTGAAGGGAGATGCTCCAAAATACGAATGGTGAGTATATATTTTTAAGGTTCTCCCTGATATATTATAGCCAGCGGATGAGAGGGGCAGATATGCAGCTACATAACCGCGAAACTAAACTTATAATAAAGGAGGATTTTTATGAAAGGAAACAAGTTTTTAATGGTAACAGGAATTTTGATGATTATCGGAGGCGCATTCGGTATTATCGCCGGTATCGTAGCAATTCTTGGTGTCAGTGGTCTGGCAGCGCTGGCAGGAAGCGCAGCGGGAACGGGAATGCTTTATCTGGCTTCTTTCCTGTGTCTGGCAAGCGGTATTGTACAGCTGATTGCAGGTGTTATGGGGGTTAAGAATTGTGAAAAGCCGGAAATGGCACAGAAATGTATTATCTGGGGAGCAATCGTAGCGGCTCTTTCCGTTCTTGGAAATATCCTGAATGTAGTTGTAGGTAGCAGCTTTAATGTAACTTCTCTGTTGATCGGTCTGATTCTTCCGGCTCTGTATATTTACGGTGCATATCTGAATAAGAAGGAAAATTAAGAGCGAAACAGATTTAGGTAATTTAACGGGAAGAATAAATAAAATGAAAAATATGAAAATATCCGTACTGATTCCGGACGGCTGGATGGCATTTCCTAAAAGTGACTTTTTTGAAGAGTATCCGGATGAACCGGGCGATCCTTCCGGCCTTATGATTTATAAGGATGCCAAGGATGATTGGGATCAGTTTACCAAGCCGGGGCTGACCATTGAGTACTACACACCGGACATCTCACTGGTGGTTTTAAAGGACTATTATAATGATGTTAAGGATTTAGAGGATATGACCATTGGCGGATGCAAATGGCAGGGATTTACTGCTACCAGCATGGAGAAGCCCACGGCAGTTGTATGGACGACAGAGCCGAACCAGATAATGGCTACCTGCTGGCTGCAGGCGGACGAGGGTTCTATCTCTGTGGATGATGCCGACGTACAGGCAATTCTTGCAAGTATTACCGTGAAATAATCAAGCGCAGATAAGATTGCAGAGATTCAACAATAGGGCGGCTCTGAGTAAATTCAGTGCCATTCGCAGTATCAGAAAGGAGAACACTATGAATACTGTTGACAGAGAAGAATTTTCCTTTGTATCGTTGCCCAAAAATCTGGAAGAAATGCAGGCTTTGCCGGAAGCGGGTCTGGACAGTCCGTTTAAGACGGCAGCATTGGCGGTATGTGCACTCTGCACCTACAGCGCGGATAAAAAAGCCGGGTTGGAGATGCTGAACTGGCTGCGCGGACCAAGACCGCTCAATGGGCAGGAAATATCCTTTTTGGATGACCGGTTCCGGGGAGGAAAAACCTATCTGCCGTTTTCCTATTTCGTGGGTGCGACAGCGGATAACAATTACAAACCCGATGAACCCTTCCGAATCGTAATTGAGAGCAATCAGACTTCCGATGCGGAGGAGGGATATAAGAAACTCTTTATTCCTTGCGGAGGCGCGGACAGTCCTCGTCCTGTGAAGCTGCGCCAAAAGGGAGACGGCAGATGGTTTTTGTGGGAACAATATCTGCTGACCGCAATACGGCAGCCCAAAGCTGAGGATCCCTGGGCGTAATGAAAACGGAGGAGAGTATGAAAAAGATTCGGGAAATGATGGTGGTATTTGTCGGTATTTTTTGCATGACAGGCTGTGGCAACACCGAAGAAAGCTTTCCCTCTGCAACAGGAAGTGTGCAGGAGGAAGCCACAAAAACAACTCAGGAAACGGAAATACAGGGGGAAACAGGTGTTGTGAAGGAGGATGAAGCGCAGCAGGAGGATGCGGTGGAAATGATGAACCCTGCGGTTCTTACCGGCGGCGCACTTCCCTTTACCAATATGACCATTGTTCAAAGCATCAATCATCCGGATGCCAGTTATTATTACGAAGACATGACGGAGGACGGCTTTGTCAGTGTGATCAACTGTTCCTATGCCAGTACCAGAGAGGATGGCGAGTCGTCAGAGGATTACGCCTTGCGTGCGGCCACAGGTCAGTCCCTTTACGAGGCAGAAAATGTTACTGTTGAAAAGAATGATACCTATAGTGAAAATATCGGGTATCCGGTTTATGTTGTAAAATTTTCGGTAGGTCAGGTAGAGGACACAAGCTATTGGAATGTCTTTGTGACGGAAGCAAAAGGATATACCTATGTCTATGCGGTTTATGTATGGTCGGATGCCTATGACGGAATGGAAGAGATTATCCAGAATCTTTTTGGCAGACTGCTTCTGATAGAAACAGAGCCGCTGGAGCAGAACACGGCATCTGCGGAAGGTCTGTCCATAGATGCCATTCGCGATATTGCTGCCGCAAATGGCGATATATGTGCTGCCATGTTTCTTGGATATGCCACGGACATTGATTCTTATCTGACAGAAAATGATTTGTCGGATTATCCTTTTCTGGCGGAAATACCAAGAGAGAATTATGTGGAAGAACCGGACGGGGGCACGGAAATTTACTGTATTATCTCCGCAGACCCGACGGCTTCTGTAGCGGTAAACGAATGGATTATGAACGAGAGTAACGGATATTATGGGGAAACCGGGCAGGTTCTCTATCGCAGCGAGAGCGGAGAGCCGATATTGCTGCGCGCCAATCCCAGTGATGCCATGCCCGGAACGCAGGTAGTCATTGTGGACAGTGACGGACAGGTACTGGATTGGAACCCTTCCCTGTCTTTGTACGATGGAAGCATGAATACCCCTTGGTATTCACCCGGTGTCTGCGATATGACCGATTATAACAGTCAGCCGTTTTTCGGATGGTGGTCGGCAATCACAGAGGATGGCAGTGAGATTTCCATGATTCTGAATTTCCAGCGTCCCGGATACCATATGTCCTATAGCTACGGATATGGAAACGGTGAGCTCCTTGCCGCGTATGTGGGAACGTGGAGTGTTGATGACGAGGCAGAAAAAGATGGGGTGATGCGCGTTACCTTTTCCATGACCAATGTGGATGACCCGGCGGATGAATTTTGGGGAGTTTATTCGATACAACTGGTAGATGAGACACATATGGATATTGTTCATGAGGACGGAAGAGCGCTTTATGACGGACTGGAACATACGGCGTACACCTTTGAATGGGATTCCTATTAGGCTGTCAAGGTTTGTTAACAGTTGCTATTCCAGCTGTACATTCAGCTTGCTTATCGTAGAAAGGGTATCATAGAATTCTTCTTTGTATGGGCAACTGCTACACAGCTTGAATGTGACATATCTTGCTGAATGAACTACTTTTGCAGCAATCTTCAGCAGTTTTAAACGGACGGTATCAATGCGATGTTTCCGCATTTTTGCTGATAACACCAATCGTCTGAACCAATTAAATATGTTATAGGCAAGAGCATGTGCTGAATCCTGTCTGCCGTATGCTTCAAGAAGAGTGGAATCAAGATCCAGAATCACTGCCTGAGGCATCTGGATGCTGTAGATCCTTTTTCTGAGTATCCGACTGATTTTCAGAAACTGAATTAAAGTGTCTTCGTCCATGCGGTTATAAAATCCTGATACCGTTGGTTGAGATGCTAACGCAGACTTTTCAAGTACAGCCTTAAAAATCGGATCATTGGTCTTAAATGAACGGTTTAAAAGCTGTTCAATGCCAAGTTTTAGTTACTTAACGGTTATGATCTGTTTGGCGCCAAAGGAGATCTGAGAGAGCTGGAGATCAGTGTCGGTTAAGAAGGCGGCAGATTAACAGGATGGTTATGAAGGGAGGAAGAGGATGAAGAAACTTATCCGGACAGGAATAGCCGGACTGCTTGCACTTAGTCTGTGCGGTTGTTCCACGATGGTTCAGATTGCGAAAATCCCGGGCGGTGACCGTGAGGAAGCAGAAGGAAACGGCAGTGTTTTCACGGAACCGGAGCAGAATGATACAGGTGAAGGTAATGCAGGTGGAGGTGATACGGGAGCAGGAGCAGTGCCAATGCCGCAGGAAACAAAGGAGCGCGGGATAGCGAATCCGTATCTTTTTTATAACGGCTATTATACGGCGGATTCCAGCCACGTCTATATGACGGAGAGAGGAAATGTCTATGCGATTGACCGAAAGACCAATGCTATGCAGCTGCTTACCCGGCTGGAAGAGAAAACCGGAGATGAAACGTCGCCTCCCTTCTTTGGATGGGATCATGCACTGACGCTGTATGGAGATTTCCTGTATTGTCTTGGCACAGAAAACAGGACAGATACAGAGGATGAGCAGCCGTTTTGCCTGATTTGGAAGATTCATAAGAAAACCGGAGAAAAGAAGCTGCTGCGTATCCCGCTGACCGAGGGGATGCATGTAAGGGATCTTTATATTGTGGAGGACCGGATCTATATTCCGGTCTGGGGAGACTGGGATACTCCGGATGGAGATGAAGCATACGGAAGCTACCGGGACGGAACCGAGATCTTTGAGCTTACACCGGACGGAGATCCGGGACAGAGGGTTACGGGAGATGATAAGGATCCATACAGGGGAATACCAAAGGAATACGGAGATCCGTATATGGCAGGCGTATCAGGCAACATTTATCTCCCATGGCAGCAGCAGTGGACGGAAACCTGTCTTTTAATGAACCGTGATGACTATTCTATCGTAACCTTTAATCTGCAGACGGGAGAAATACAGCCGCTGCTGGAGAAGGGATATACGCTGGATTATTATGACGGAGAGCATATGCTGTATCATTCCTACGACTACGGTTATAATGTCGAAACGGATGATTATACCGGAACCGCAACGGTGCTGTACCGTAATATGCAGACCGGGGAACAGTATGAGGTAAGCGAAAACGTATATCAGCTGTTAGGAGCGGATGCAACCGGAGTCTATTATTATGAATATGACATGGATTACACGGTTTCACCGGAGCAGATGGATATCTGCTATCTTCCCTTTGATGAAATGAAAGAGGGAGCGGCCGGGCGTCTCCTGTTTACCGTGGAGAAAAGCTCAAAGTTCCATGGAAGCTGCGAGACTGTGGAAAACAGCTTTGCGGTGTTTGATCAGGGAGAACTGTACTTTGCGGATTGTGAAGGAGATGAGCTGAATCTGGTGCACTATCCGTTTCTGCAGGGAGCGGAAACCTTTGAAATCTGTGGTCTGCTGAAGGAAAGCGGTTTAAGGGATGTCGGAGAATATACCGTGCTTGACCATCTGGTCAGGTGTGATAGATGCAGAAGAATCATCGGTGAGTATTATTCAGAGGGTTTTGAGATGGATGGTACAATGCCGGGGGATGCACGGATCGAAGAACAGCTTACCATGTGGAGAGAGAGCGGAGAAGAGATATTTGTGGATACCTATCAGGGGGAAGAGTGCGATTACCATACCTATGTGAACAGCCCGAATACGAGAGTCCGTTATATGAGGGTATCGTATCTGGACGATGATTATATCGGTTTTTTACAGACCGGATATGATTACTGGAGTGGGGCGGCACATGGATTACAATATCAGGATTTTCTGCTGTTTGACAGAAGGACCGGAGAGGAGATCAGTGTTCACGATCTGCTTGCGACATCCGAGGAGGAGTTCCATAATCTGGTGGCAGAACGATTTGAAAGGGAATATCCGGGGCCGGATAGTGAGCTGGATCTGGATTATATCAGAGAATATGCCGGATGCTATGAGGGGAATGGATTTTGCCTTGGTGACTGCTATCTGGATGAAACCGGACTGGTCTATTATTTCTACGAATATGAGGTGGCTGCGTATGCGTCAGGAATGCCGAGTATACGAATTCCTTATGAGGAGCTGGAATGGAAGATTCCGCTGAAAAACAGGATCAGTTATTGATTCTGACCAGGAAATCCGGGGCATCGTAATGGAAAAGGAGGAAGCTCATGAGGATGAAGCGTTATGGAAGCATGCTATGGGTTTTGGGACTTGTGTGTGTGTTGACAGGAGGCTGTTCGGCCCGGGGAGAAATCAGCAGACTTTCTGAAAACGGAGAGAGGGAAACGATGGGCACAGAGGAAATGGATTTGCAGCAGGAGAATGATCCGGAGCAGGATCACGAACAGGACGGACTGGTGGGGGTAGACTATTATAACGTGAACGGAATGCTGTACGGAGCGGATCTTTCCATGGATATCCGAAAGGACAGAGTTGTGAGCGCCAGATACTTTTCACGGGGAGAAGATGATCCGGAAAACCCGGAAGAGGAATATTTTGAGGATTACCGGACCGTGGAAAATCAACCGGTCTCACCGGAGCAATGGAAGCAGCTTGAGGATGCGGTAAGAACCATTGAACCACTGCTTGTGGAGGTAAAACCAAGGCAGAACAGTCTGGCAGACCGGATGCCTGAAATCGGGGCGACAGACGGACCGAATATCCGGACCTTTTATCTGACCTTTATGGGGGATGACGGAGAGGAATACCGTAAACAGTACAGGATTCCCAATGACCGTCGTTTCGGGACCGTGCTGCAGATTATGGAGGAAATCGTTCACCCTACGGGTGCGGAAATTGTGTATTATGAGGCACCGGTCATTGACGGGATTTTCTTTGGACAGCAGGGATTGTGGGGAACGAAGAGGAATCGCTTTTCCTATCAGTTTAATCGTGATGCGCATGAGGAGAACCGATGGATATACCATGCATATTATATGGGGGAAAACGGAGAAGAGCATGTCGGATTAACGCTTACGAAGGAATACTGGGAGCCGGTCGGGGAGATGCTGCAGTCGGTGGATTTCAGTACATTTCCAGCAGGATCGTCCTTCAAATCCAAAAGGTATGCAACGCTGTATTATTCGGATGGTAAGCAGATGACGGTTCAGCCGGATGCACGGACGATGAATCAGCTCCGGGAATATTTTGAAGAGCTTAACGGTCGGCTTTTGGAGCAGGCAGACGGAGAGTGACAATCCGGTGCGCGAAAAGAAGAGCATGTACCGGATGTTTACAAAGGGAGAGAAATATAATATGCATAAAATTGGATTTCAACGTTATATGGTGTGGGCTTTGCTCTTGACCATACTGACCGGAATGACTGCCTGTGGAAAGGGAAGGAGACAGGAGACAGGTGTCCTGCCGTCGGCACCCACTGAAGAGCAGATGGAAGAAACGGATACAGAAGAGGACACGGACGATGGAAAGAACGCAGAGACAGAAGAGGAAATTTCCGGGGAGATAGAGACAGACGAAACACTGACAGGCGAAGATCAGACCGGATGGACGGTTTGGGATCTGTGGAACCGGATGGAGGAGGAAGAGCAGCTGGCCGGTGCTGTCGCATATCTGGGATATCGTGAAGAAAATGATAAGTCCACGATTTCGGATTGGATACAGAACAATAATCCTGATCTGCTTGTCGAACTGCCCTTTCTGGCAGAAATCCCGGAAGATCGTATTTTGGGAGCCGGTTACGGCAATCTGTTTTGTGTTGTGCCGCGGGATGAAAAAACCTCACTGGCGGTGAATCATGTGATCTGGGTTCCTACACCGGATGGCAGCCAGCCACAGACGGATGAAGTGCTTTATCGAAGTGAGAATGCAGAACCGATACTTTTGTATGCTGTTTTTGAGGAATTTCGTGAGGAGCCGGATGTCGAGATTAATATAATTGCAGGAAACGGAGCACAGACACACTGGTATCCGCAGGTCAGTGATTATGGCTCAATGATTCTGCCGGCCGGCTATGATGAGCAGGTACAGCTCATGGATCTGAACCGCTTAGATGAGCTTATGAGTGCCGGAAATGACACTGCGGATCCACCGGGAGATGACTGGTGGCTTCCGCCCACAAATGAGGGACTGGCGGATACGACATGGGTGTGTGAAGACTGGACGCTGGAGCTGCATTATGGAGACTGTGACCCGGATTTTGCCGGCCTTGCAAGGCTTTATCACCGGTTTGAGGATAATGAGGAATATACCCTGCTTTTCAGAGGGGTGTGGTGCATGGAGGGGGATTACCTGCATATGGAATTATGTACGGATGCGGGCAACACATCAGGAGGTTCCTGCCCGGTTCTGATTTCTCCATCCGGGGAGGAGCTTTATGTTTACCAATCAGAAACCGGGTATACACCGCCGTTCATGCCGTATGACATAACCTCAATTACATTAACACTCAGTTATGAATAAAACCTGAAAGAGGAAGGTTATATTAATTGAATACCTGCTGATATTCTGAGCGGCTTAAAATATCAGGATGGACATTATGATCTGGTAAAACTCCATGACAAAGAATATCAGGAAAAATTGTAGATTCAGAGTGATTATTGGAAAATTAAAAACAGAAATTGAAGCAGTTAGTTTCTGTAAATTGAAAAGATTGAGAATTTATGGCATAGCAAAGCTAACGTAAGTCCGGAACCTATGACTGGGATTCCTATCCGGTTCTTGCCTTTGAAGAGTGTGACAATGTTGTTTTGCGCGGAATCATCTGCGGTCATGAGGTGGAACCGGGTTATTGCACCGGAAGCGATACATATGGAGTGGAGAGCCATAACGTTTGGGGACTTGCCGTGACAGATACGGACATCTATGAATGCTCCTACAGACTTGTTACGCTTTCCCAGACATATGATGCAGTATTTGCAAACTGCAAATTTACAGAGAATCAGTATTGGATTTTTATGAACGATGTCGATGGTGAGGAGAACCAGAATGTCACTTTTGAAAATTGTGTGTTTGATGAAAATAATTTCTTCATAGGTATTGACTTTTGGTTCCACACCATGTATAATCATCAATGTTGTGACGCAAGGATGTACGTTACAGGCCCAGATAGCTCAGTTGGTAGAGCAGAGGACTGAAAATCCTCGTGTCACTGGTTCGATTCCGGTTCTGGGCATTTCCGCACAAGGCTGTTTATCAGTCAAGTGCGTTAATATATGCAGGTGTAGTTCAATGGTAGAACACCAGCCTTCCAAGCTGGATACGTGGGTTCGATTCCC
>OQWA01000166.1_pt1 | contig 16993 bp, 16 predicted proteins | sample 1691581 | NCBI WGS metagenome assembly OQWA01 (sample SAMN03418264, study PRJEB22391) | human gut metagenome | biome: human-gut; feature: organic feature; material: feces | host: Homo sapiens | place: Tanzania | collected 2013-01
GCGAGGCCTCTGCGATCGGCATGATCTCCGCTGTGACGATCGTTGCGCTGACGATCGTTCTCAATCGCGTTTTCAAGCTGGACAACGTGGAACAGGAGGGATAGAAATGAAGCTCCGCGGCAAAAAAGCAACGGAGATCCTCGGGCAGAAGGTTTTGTGGGTCATTCTGATCGCATCGCTGCTGATTTTCTCCGTTCCGTTCTTCTTTATGATCACGAACTCCTTTGAAAGCAAGAACTACCAGCGGTAATGAGCAAAAGCCTTGTTTGCCTCTGCCATCTTGTGCATGTCTTCTTTTCTCTTTACAGCGGAACCGGTATTGTTTGCTGCATCGAGAATCTCATTCGCCAGTCTGTCCTCCATGGTCTTCTCACTTCTCTTGCGAGAGAACATGGTCAGCCAGCGAAGTCCAAGAGCCTGACGTCTCTCGGGTCTTACTTCGATAGGTACCTGATAGGTAGCACCACCGATACGTCTTGCCTTAACCTCCAGAACAGGCATGATGTTGTTCATTGCCTCTTCAAATACTTCCAGAGCGGGCTTACCGGATTTTTCTTCAACCTTTGCAAATGCACCGTATACAATCTTCTGTGCTACACCCTTCTTGCCATCCAGCATGATGTTGTTGACAAGCTTGGTAACCACTTTGTTATTGTATAAAGGATCTGCTAATACGTCTCTTTTCTGAATATGTCCTTTACGTGGCACGGTTCTTCCCTCCTTAACAAATTGTTTTAGTGAGTTATCTCGGCATCAGTGATGCCTCGATGTCGGCTGTTCGCCGACACATTCCTGCCGGAAAATCTCGTCTGCATGCAAGCATGCGCTCGCTTTCCTGTCAGTTCTGTCTCTTCTCACTAGTTACGTTAGATCATCGGTACTCACATGTGTTTCCCCAAGTGTTCGCGCTGTTATATCTGTATGACAGAATTCCAACACTTATCTCAGTTTCGTTTTTGTGGTACAAGCCTGCTGCCTAAAGCAGCAGAAAGTTCCAGTCATCACTTCTTAGCTTCCTTAGGTCTCTTAGCGCCATACTTGGAGCGAGCCTGCTTCCTGTTGGCAACACCTGCGGTATCGAGTGTACCACGGATGATGTGGTATCTGGTACCGGGCAGGTCCTTTACTCTGCCACCACGGATCAGTACAACACTGTGCTCCTGCAGATTATGACCTTCTCCGGGAATGTAGCTTGTAACTTCGATTCCGTTGGAAAGACGTACTCTGGCGATCTTTCTGAGAGCTGAGTTAGGCTTCTTAGGAGTTGCTGTCTTAACAGCGGTACATACACCACGCTTCTGGGGAGCGGATACATCAGTAGCCTTCTTGTGAAGGGAGTTGTAACCTTTCTGCAGAGCAGGTGCTGTAGACTTCTTTACAGAGGTCTGACGTCCTTTTCTTACTAACTGGTTAAATGTCGGCATTCTGTTTCACCTCTTTCTGAATTGTATGATTTTCTGCCACACACGCCGCATCTCTGAAACAACAAAATAAATGCATCCGTGCGCATGCTATATTAGTATAGCCGTTCACCGATGCATTGTCAACCATTTTTTAAAGTTTGCGCTTTTATGAATGACCCGGGACTGAACTGTTCCACTTCTACATCATATCTCTTTCTCTCAGCTCCGCAATATATCTCTTCAGCGCATCCCGCCATGCAGGCAGCCGTTCAAAGCCCGCCTGTGAAAGCTTTTCCTTACTCATGCGGCTGTTTGCCGGACGTCCGGCCTTTGCGCCGTATTCCGCCGTGCTGACCGGAAACACCTTCATATCAATTCCCGCTTCCTCAAAGATCGCACACGCAAATTCATACCAGGAGCAGAAGCCCTCATTTGTGGCATGATAGATCCCGTACTTGTCTGTCTGCACCATATCGACCAGCAGCCTTGCGAGGTCATAAGTATAGGTAGGAGATCCGAACTGGTCATCAACCACCTTCAGCGTGTCATGTGTCTTTGACAGATTCAGCATCGTCCTGACGAAATTCTTGCCGTTGATGCCGAATGCCCATGCGATACGCACGATAAAGTATTTGTCCAGCAGCTCCTGAACGGCAAGCTCACCCTCATATTTTGTCTGTCCGTAAACGCTCTTCGGCGATCTCTCATCCTCCGGCTCCCACGGGCGGTCTCCCTGTCCGTTGAATACATAGTCTGTGCTGATGTAAAGCATCTTGATGCCCAGCTTTGCGCATACACGCGCGATATTTCTTGTTCCGTCCACATTTACCCTGCGGCACGCTGCTTCATTCTCCTCCGCCGCATCCACAGCCGTGTAGGCGGCACAGTGGATCACCGCATCGGGTGCGCTCTGTCCGATCACGCTGTCTACACTCTCCGGGTTCGTGATATCCATCTCCTGAATATCCACGCCGACTGCCTCTATTCCTCTCTTCGTAAGCTCATTCACCACATCATAGCCGAGCTGACCCTTTACCCCCGTAACCAGAACCTTCATAATATTAATATCCTTTCCTTTTGCCGATCAAACTGCTTATCTACCATTCTACGATACCGGCTCTTTTCCGTCAAGGGCTGCCCGAAGAATCATAACCGTTCCGCTTCGACGCCATTCATAAAAGATTTTACATTTTTGCATATGTGCCTTATAATAATAGTTTAGAATTTGCTTCGCAGATTTCCGAACTGTTCAGTCAATAAAATTCAAGAGGTCTGAACCAAGTGAAACATTACAGAAAAATTTGTCTGACAACTACATATCTCATGCTTGCAGCCATGCTGTGGGGCTGCGGCAATGACAGCCAGACGATCCCGGATACCCCGGACGTCACGGCGTCCCCCGTAGAGATCCGGCAGGAGGGCGTTTCCACCTCCGCAAGCGTTCCGGGTTCTGAGACCGGCACGCGCGACAATACCCCGCTCTGTCTCGTCCCCGAGGCGGACGGCATTCTGGAAACCCGCAATGATGTCGCCGTCATCGACTATTCCCACGCCGATCAGGGCTACATCTGTGCAGACTATTCCGGCTCTGTTTCAAAGATCAAGCTCATTCTCTCCGGGCCGGACGGAACGGACTACACCTACGACCTGCACGGCAACGGCTATGAGGTCTTTCCGCTCTCCGCAGGCAGCGGAAGCTACAAGGCTGCCATCTATGAAAACATTTCCGGCACCAGCTATTCCACCTGCCTTTATGCCGGCTTTGACGCAGTGCTTGCCAACGAATTCGGGCCTTTTCTTTATCCGAACCAGTATGTCAATTTCAATGCCGACAGCAAGGCGGTCGCAAAGGGCGCAGAGCTGGCGGCGGGTGCCGATACCGATCTGGATGTTGTAATCAGCATCTACAACTACATCACGGCATCTATCGAATATGATTACAACAAGGCTTCCGATCCTCCCGCGGGCTATGTCACGGATGTGGACGAGATCCTCTCCTCAGGGACAGGCATCTGTCTCGACTACGCTGCCCTGATGTCCGCTATGCTGCGCAGCCAGCAGATTCCCACCAGACTTGAGGTTGGCTACGCCAAGGATGCCTACCACGCCTGGATCAGCGTATATACCGAGGAGACCGGCTGGCTGAACGGCCTGATTGAATTTACCGGAAGCTCATGGACTCTTGTTGATCCCACATTCGGTGCGAACAGCTCCGAAAAATCTTTGAAAAAGTTCATTGGTGACGGAACCAATTATACGCTGAAGAAAGTATATTAAGGAGAATTGACATGAAAGACAAGAGACTTTTATCAAATGAAGAAATCGCTTCCTTCTGCAACCAGACAGCCATGCTCTTTCAGGCAGGAATCCCGCCTGTGGAAAGCCTGAATATCATGATAAGTGATGCAAAAACCTCCGGTGGCAGGGAGCTGCTCACTGCGATCCTGAATGTCTGTCTGGAGGGCGAGCCCTTTTATAAGGCTTTAAAGAGCACCGGCGTTTTCCCCGACTATGTCATCAATATGCTGGCACTCGGAGAAGAATCCGGCAACCTCGATGTCTGCATGCTTTCCCTTGCAGATTACTATGAAAAGGAAATCAATATTTCCGACAGCATTAAAGGTGCCGTGACCTATCCTTTAATCATGATCGCAATGATGTTTGTCGTTATCTTTGTGTTGATAAGCAAGGTCATGCCCATATTCAACCAGGTCTTCGTCGAACTCGGCAGTGAGATGACCGGATTCTCTGCCTCGCTTTTACACCTCGGAACCAGTCTGAACCGCTATTCTGTTGTCTTTCTGGTTCTGCTCTGTGTCCTTGCCGCCCTATACTTCCTGTCCTCACGGACAGCCGCAGGACGGCGCGTGGCGGCACGTATCCTGAACGCCCTGCCTCTTACCAGACGTTTTTATGAGAGCGTGGCATGCGAGCGCTTTGCCAGCGGCATGGCGCTGACCTTAAGCAGCGGCATGGATACCTATTCCGGGCTGGACATGGTCTCCGGTCTGGTCGGCAGCCAGAACATGCAGAAGAAAATCGGTGCCTGCAAGGAATCGCTCCAGCAGGGCTCTGATTTTCCGGAGGCTCTCGCCTCCTCGGCGATCTTCAACAACCTGCATTCCCAGATGGTCGCGGTAGGTTTCAAAAGCGGCAATATCGACTCGGTGCTCCGTAAGATTGCAGGCAGCTACGAGAAGGAAACCGACCGGCGGATTCAGTCGATCATTTCCGTTCTGGAACCCACACTGGTCATTATTCTTTCCGTGATTGTCGGTCTCATTCTGCTCTCCGTCATCCTTCCTCTTATGGGAATCATGGCAAGCATCGGTTAGGAGGTATTGCATGAGGAATCGTTTTGAACAGTCTTCCCCCGGCATCGGGCGCAGCTTTTCCTTCCTTCTGTCCGTGGCTGCTTTTCTTATATTGCTGCTTCTCTTCCTTGGCGGAATTCGTTCCGTCAGCGATACGACCGCCGCAAAGCAGCTGGAGAGCCTTCAGACCGCTCTCTCCCGCAGCATTGCCCAATGCTATGCCGTCGAGGGAATGTACCCACCGGATCTGCAATATCTCAAGGATCATTACGGCCTGATCTATGATGAGACAGAATTTCTTGTGGATTATGAAGCATACGGCAGCAATCTTATGCCGGAGGTCACAGTATTGCGCAAGCGGAAATAGGAGATTTTTATGAAACAGGAACGCCATTTTGTTGTAGATATTTTGTTTGTGCTCGCACTGTTCGGCGTGTTCGCAGTCTCCGCGCTCGTTCTTGTCACGATCGGCGCCGACATCTATCAGCATACCGTAAATGATATGAACACCAACTACGACAGCCGCACAGCCATTGCCTACATAACCGAAAAAATACGCCAGTCCGATTGTGTCCTGTCCGACGGCACACCCGCCGTCTCCATCGGAACTCTGGAGCAGACACCGGCGCTCATTCTCACGGACGAGCTGGACGGCGAATACTATTGCACCTACCTCTACCTGCACGACGGCTGGCTCAGGGAGCTGTATATGCGGCAGGGAGCCTACCTCGGCGAAAATATGGCAGATGCCGGAAAAAACATATTGGAGCTGGACTCTCTCTCCTACGAACAGGCTGCTCCCAATCTGCTCCGCGTCACCATGTGCATGCCGGACGGCAATACAAAAGCTCTGGCGCTTTCGCTGCGATGCCATTAAAGTACCGGACTCAGAAATTCCCATGAAAGGCAATCACTTATGAAACACTCGAAATCCAGTCTCTTCCTGATGGAACTGATCGTGTCAATCCTGTTCTTTTCGCTGGCAGGTGCAATCTGCCTCCAGCTCTTTGTCCGGTCACACTCCATCAGCGCCGAGACAATCAACCTGAACAATGCCATAACTCAGGCGCAAAATCTTGCCGAATACTGGTATGCCTCCGAGGGGGATCTGCACGCAATGCAGAATGCCATGCCCTGTAGCAGACTATCCGCTCCGGGAGATGCTCTCACGCTGTGCTTCGATCAGGATTGGCAGCTATTGTCCGCTGACACCGACGGAGAGGAGACCTGCTATTACGCAAGTCTTACCTCCCCCGCTGACGCTGAGGATGCCCATCTGCTCTCTGCCAAGATCAGCGTCTGTGTCAGTTCCTCCGGTAAAGTCGTCTACACCCTGTCGCTCAGCCAGCATGTAGCAGAAACGAGAGGTGCTTATGAATAAGAAGAAACAGTTTTTCGGCATGAATATCGGCTCAGCCTCCATGCTCCTGATCTTTGTCATTCTATGCATGGTCTCCTTCGCCGCGCTGACCATCATCAGCGCCAATGCCGACCGGCGTCTCAGCCGTAGGATCGCCGACCGCACGACCGCCTATTACGATGCCTGCAACAGCGCGCAGGAATCTCTTGCCGGAATCGATCAGGTTCTCTCCCGGCAGTACAGCGCCTCCGCCGGCAAGGAAGAATATTTTCTTGCCGTGGGGCACAACAAATCCTACGCAATTCCTATCTCCGACACCCAGACGCTCTTGGTCGAAATTGAAATTCTCTATCCTGAACAGGCAGATGACACCTTCTATAAGATCACCAGCTGGAAGGTCATCACCGAATAACACAAAAAAGCAGGGAACCGTTTTAAAGGTATCCCTGCTTTTTCTTTATTCTTCTTACTCTTCTACCGGAGCTGCTGTCTCTTCAACAGTTTCGTCAAAACTGATCTGATCGTCCATGCCGCCCTCGTCAAAGGAAATTGTCTCCACCTCATCCGTGCTGAGCTTCGTATTGCGGTATCTCTTCATACCTGTTCCGACAGGAATCAGCTTACCGATAATAACGTTCTCTTTCAGACCGATCAGGTTATCAACCTTACCCTTGATAGCAGCCTCTGTCAGAACCTTTGTGGTCTCCTGGAAGGATGCTGCGGACAGGAAGGAATTGGTAGCCAGCGCCGCCTTTGTGATACCGAGCAGTACCTGCTTGCCATCGGCGGGCTCCTTGCCCTCTGCGATCAGTTCTTCATTCATATCCTCGTAATCAAGAACATCCACCAGTGTGCCCGGCAGGAACTCTGTATCGCCGTTGTTCTCAATGCGAACCTTCTTCAGCATCTGACGTACAATGACCTCAATATGCTTATCGGCAATATCAACACCCTGCAGACGATATACACGCTGTACCTCGCGGAGCATGTAATCCTGTACGGCGCGGATTCCCTTGATCTTCAACAGGTCATGAGGATTTACACTACCTTCTGTCAGCTCGTCACCTGCCTCCAGCATCTGACCGTCAAGCACCTTGATACGGGAGCCGTAAGGGATCAGATATGCCTTGGATTCGCCGGTCTCCTCATTAGTGATGACAACCTCGCGCTTCTTCTTGGTATCCTTGATCTCTGCCTTTCCGGCAAACTCAGCGATAATTGCAAGTCCCTTGGGCTTTCTCGCCTCAAAAAGCTCCTCGACACGGGGAAGACCCTGTGTAATATCATCACCTGCCACACCGCCGGTATGGAAGGTTCTCATCGTCAGCTGTGTACCGGGCTCACCGATAGACTGCGCAGCGATAATACCGACTGCCTCACCTACCTGTACCGCCTCACCGGTTGCCATGTTCGCGCCATAGCACTTTGCACAGATGCCTACATGGGAACGACAGGTCAGGATCGTACGGATCTTTACTGCCTCGATCGGCTCACCGTTCTTGTCAACACCCACACTCAGGATCTTGGATGCACGGCTCGGTGTAATCATGTGGTTGTGCTTCACGATCATGTTGCCGTCTTTATCATAAATATCCTCACAGGAATATCTGCCTGTGATTCTGTCCTTCAGACTCTCAATGGTCTCCTTGCCGTCCATAAATGCCTTGACAACAATACCGGGAATTTCTGCCCTGCCCTCAGCGCAGTCCGTCTCACGGATGGAGAGCTCCTGAGATACATCGACCATTCGTCTGGTCAGGTATCCGGAGTCGGCAGTACGCAGTGCGGTATCGGACAGACCCTTACGTGCACCGTGTGCGGACATGAAGTACTCCAGTACATCCAGACCTTCACGGAAGTTTGACTTGATCGGCAGTTCGATGGTACGTCCTGTCGTATCAGCCATCAGTCCACGCATACCTGCCAGCTGCTTGATCTGCTGGTTGGAACCACGGGCACCGGAGTCAGCCATCATGTAGATGTTGTTGTACTTATCCAGTCCGGCAAGCAGTACGTCCGTCAGCTCCTTATCCGTCTCGTTCCATGTCTCTACCACTGCACGGTAACGCTCTTCCTCGGTAATCAGACCACGGCGGAAGTTCGCGGAGATCTTGTCTACGGTAGCCTGTGCTGCTGCCAGCATCTCCGGCTTCTTCGCAGGCACGGTCATATCGGAAATCGATACGGTCATTGCCGCTCTCGTGGAATACTTATATCCGATGCTCTTGACATCATCCAGCACTTCCGCAGTCTTTACTGCTCCGTGCGTATTGATAACCTTCTCCAGAATCTGCTTCAGCTGCTTCTTGCCGACATGGAAGTCAACCTCCAGCTTCAAGAAATCTTCCGGCTTTGTTCTATCCACATAGCCCAGATCCTGCGGCAGAATCTCATTGAAGATGAATCGGCCCAGCGTAGATTCAATGTTTCCGGTGATCACTTCGCCGTTCTCGTTCTTCTTCGACACGCGGACATGGATTCTGGAATGCAGCGTACAAGCCTTGTTCTCATACGCAAGAATCGCCTCATTCACACTCTTAAAGAACTTTCCTTCACCTACAGCGCCGGGTCTCTCCTGTGTCAGGTAATAAATACCAAGCACCATATCCTGAGACGGTACGGCAACGGGGCCGCCGTCGGAGGGCTTCAACAGGTTGTTCGGGGACAGCAGCAGGAAACGGCACTCTGCCTGCGCCTCTACGGACAGAGGAAGATGCACTGCCATCTGGTCTCCGTCGAAGTCCGCGTTGAATGCGGTACATACGAGGGGATGCAGCTTGATTGCCTTGCCCTCTACCAGAATCGGCTCAAACGCCTGAATACCAAGTCTGTGCAGTGTCGGTGCACGGTTCAGCATTACAGGATGCTCCTTGATTACCTCCTCGAGCACATCCCACACCTGGGTGTCCATCTTATCGACAAGCTTCTTTGCATTCTTGATATTCTGGCTGACGCCCTTTGAAACAAGCTCCTTCATTACGAAAGGCTTGAACAGTTCGATTGCCATCTCCTTAGGCAGACCGCACTGATAAATCTTCAGTTCGGGGCCTACGACGATAACGGAACGTCCCGAGTAGTCAACACGCTTTCCGAGCAGGTTCTGACGGAAACGTCCGGACTTACCCTTGAGCATATCCGACAGAGATTTCAGCGCTCTGTTGCCTGGACCGGTAACAGGACGGCCTCTTCTGCCGTTGTCGATCAGCGCATCGACAGCCTCCTGAAGCATTCTCTTCTCGTTGCGGACGATAATGTCAGGTGCGCCCAGCTCGAGCAGTCTCTTCAGACGGTTGTTCCGGTTGATAATTCTTCTGTACAGATCGTTCAGGTCGGAGGTTGCGAAACGTCCGCCGTCAAGCTGTACCATAGGACGAATATCGGGTGGGATGACGGGAATGACATCCATCACCATCCACTCCGGTCTGTTGCCGGACTCACGGAAAGCCTCGACAACCTCCAGTCTCTTGATGATTCGTGCACGCTTCTGCCCGGAGGATTCCTTTAAGCCGGTCTTAAGCTCCGCGGCATCCTTCTCCAGATCGATCGCCTGAAGAAGCTCCTTGATCGCTTCAGCGCCCATTCCTACACGGAACTTGTTTCCGTAGGTCTCGCGTGCATCCTGATATTCCTTCTCGGAAAGGATCTGCTTATATTCCAGTCCTGTCTCGCCTGCATCCAGAACAATATAGGATGCAAAGTACAGAACCTTCTCCAGCACTCTGGGAGACAGATCAAGGATCAGTCCCATACGGCTGGGGATTCCCTTAAAATACCAGATATGAGATACGGGAGCAGCAAGCTCGATATGTCCCATACGCTCTCTTCTGACGCTCGCCTTTGTCACCTCAACGCCGCACCGGTCACAGACAACGCCCTTATATCTGATCTTCTTATACTTACCACAATGACACTCCCAGTCCTTGCTGGGTCCGAAGATCCTCTCACAGAACAGACCGTCTCTCTCGGGCTTCAATGTTCTGTAGTTGATCGTCTCGGGCTTCAACACCTCACCGTGAGACCACTCACGGATCTTCTCAGGTGAAGCCAATCCAATCTTTATGGCATCAAATGTCATAGGCTGGTAGGTTGTTTCATTTTTTACTTCTGACATCAATGGCACTCCCTTCTATTCTTCTTAGAAATCGTCTCCGTCATCCTCGAAATCATCTGCATCCGCATCGTAATCTGAATCATCGAAGTCGTCATTCTCCGCACTGGTCAGTTCTCCGCTCTCGTCGTCGAACTTCTGTGCCTGATAGCCCATCTTGCCAAGGGAATCATTGTCGTAATCATCATCGTACTTGCGATCCCCTTCCATCTCATAGCGGTAATCTGTGTCGCCGTAGTCGATGGTCTCCATAATCTCAACTTCTGTCTGATCCTCGCGGAGCACTCTCACATCCAGACCAAGTGCCTGCAGCTCTTTCAACAGAACCTTGAAGGACTCAGGAATGCCGGGTTCAGGAATGTTGTCTCCCTTGATAATGGCCTCGTAGGTCTTCACACGTCCGACTACATCATCGGACTTCACTGTCAGGATCTCCTGCAGGGTATAAGATGCGCCGTATGCCTCCAGCGCCCAAACCTCCATCTCTCCGAAACGCTGACCGCCGAACTGTGCCTTACCACCCAACGGCTGCTGGGTAACCAGGGAGTACGGGCCGGTAGAACGCGCATGGATCTTATCATCTACCAGATGGTGCAGTTTCAGGTAATGCATGTGTCCGATTGTTACCGGGCTGTCAAAGAACTCTCCGGTACGTCCGTCGCGCAGACGAACCTTTCCGTCTCTGGAGATCGGCACACCCTTCCACACACTTCTGTGATCTCTGTTTACAGACAGGTACTGCATTACTTCGGGAAGCATCTCCTCCCCGTGCAGACTCTCAAAGCTCTCGCCGGACCATTCCTTGCCGTCGGCAGTCGTTGTTCTGCCTTCCGACTTCCACTGCTTAGCTTCGGCAGCATCAAAGGGCAGGTTGACATAGTCATTTGCGAGATCCAGTGTATCCATAATATCATGCTCGTTTGCACCGTCGAAAACAGGCGTTGCAACGTTAAAGCCAAGAGCCTTTGCCGCAAGAGAAAGGTGAATCTCCAGCACCTGACCGATGTTCATACGGGAAGGCACGCCCAGAGGATTCAGCACGATGTCCAGCGGACGTCCGTTGGGCAGATAAGGCATATCCTCCACAGGCAGCACGCGGGAAACGACACCCTTGTTACCGTGACGGCCTGCCATCTTGTCACCTACGGAAATCTTTCTCTTCTGTGCAATGTAAATGCGGACAGCCATGTTTACGCCGGGTGAAAGCTCGTCACTGTTCTCCCTTGTGAACACCTTCGCATCCACAACAATACCGTACTCACCGTGAGGCACCTTCAGGGAGGTATCACGAACCTCTCTCGCCTTCTCACCGAAGATTGCGCGGAGCAGTCTCTCCTCGGCAGTCAGTTCGGTCTCACCCTTCGGTGTAACCTTACCGACCAGAATATCTCCGGCACGAACCTCCGCACCGATGCGGATGATTCCTCTGTCATCCAGATCCTTCAGCGCATCATCGCCGACGCCCGGTACATCGCGGGTAATCTCCTCGGGCCCGAGCTTGGTGTCGCGGGCTTCTGCCTCATATTCCTCAATATGGACGGATGTATAAACATCATCCTGCACAAGTCTCTCGCTCAGCAGGACAGCGTCCTCGTAGTTGTAACCTTCCCATGTCATGAAACCGATCAGCGGGTTCTTGCCGAGTGCAAGCTCACCCATAGCGGTAGACGGACCGTCTGCAATGACCTGACCCTCTGCCACATGATCGCCCTTGAAGACAATCGGCTTCTGGTTATAGCAGTTTGACTGGTTGGAACGCGAGAACTTTGTAAGTCTGAACTCTGCCTTCTCGCCGTCATCATATGTCATTCTGATCAGATTGGAGGAAACATAGTCGACCGTTCCCGCCTTCTTCGCAAGAACACATACACCGGAGTCAACCGCAGCCTTGGGCTCCATACCCGTACCTACGACGGGAGCCTCTGTCGTCAGAAGCGGCACCGCCTGACGCTGCATGTTAGATCCCATCAGCGCACGGTTCGCGTCGTCGTTCTGCAGGAACGGAATCAGTGCCGTCGCCACAGAGAATACCATTCTCGGAGATACGTCCATGTAATCAAACATCGCGCGCGGATACTCGGAGGTCTCCTCACGATAACGGCCGGATACCGTTGTACGGACAAAATGTCCTTCCTCATCCAGCTGCTCACTCGCCTGCGCCACGTGATAATTGTCTTCCTCGTCAGCCGTCATATAGATAACTTCGTCGGTGACAACCGGATTCTTCGGGTCTGTCTTGTCAATCTTTCTGTAGGGTGCCTCAACAAAGCCATACTCGTTGATACGCGCATAGCTTGCAAGAGAGTTAATCAGACCGATGTTAGGTCCTTCAGGCGTCTCGATAGGGCACATTCTTCCGTAGTGGGAATAATGTACATCTCGAACCTCGAATCCGGCACGGTCTCTCGACAGACCGCCGGGACCCAGTGCAGAGAGACGTCTCTTATGTGTCAACTCACCCAGAGGGTTATTCTGATCCATGAACTGGGACAGCTGGGAAGAACCGAAGAACTCCTTCACCGCCGCGGTCACGGGCTTTATGTTAATCAGGGACTGCGGAGAAATATCGTCATTGTCATGCGTTGTCATACGCTCGCGGACAACTCTCTCCATTCTGGAAAGACCGATACGGTACTGGTTCTGCAGAAGCTCACCTACCGCACGGATACGTCTGTTGCCCAGATGGTCAATATCGTCATCGTTGCCCAGACCATACTCCAGATGCATATTATAGTTGATGGAAGCGAAGATGTCTTCCTTGGTAATGTGCTTGGGAACAAGCTCATGTGCGTTCTTCTTGAGCGCCTCAGCGAGCTTCTCGGAATCATCCCCGAACTCCTCGAGAATCTGCGCCAGAACAGGATAGTAAACATTCTCATGAATACCGAAATCTCTGGGATTGCAGTCTACATAATGAGTCAGATCCACCATCATATTGGAAAGAACCTTTACATTTCTCTCCTCTGTCTGTATATAAACGAACGGAACCGCTGCGTTCTGGATCGTATCTGCCAGTTCTGCACTGACCTTATCTCCTGCGGATGCAAGGATCTCGCCGGTCGACGGATCAACAACGTCTGCCGCAAGGATCTGATGTCTGATACGGTTGCGGAAAGCCAGCTTCTTGTTAAATTTATATCTGCCAACCTTTGCAAGATCATATCTGCGGGGGTCAAAGAACATTGCATTGATCAGGCTCTCTGCGCTCTCAACACTCAGAGGCTCGCCGGGACGGATCTTTTTATATAACTCTAACAGACCCTCCTGATAATTCTCAGCAGTGTCCTTGGTAAAGCTCGCTTCAATCTTCGGCTCATCCCCAAAGAGCTCACGGATCTCGTCATTTGTACCCAGTCCCAGTGCACGGATCAGGACGGTAACAGGTACCTTGCGGGTTCTGTCCACACGCACATAGAAAACGTCGTTGGAGTCCGTCTCATACTCCAACCACGCACCACGGTTAGGAATTACGGTACAGGAAAACAGCTTCTTACCGATCTTATCATGACCGATCGCATAGTAAATGCCGGGAGAACGAACCAACTGGCTAACGATAACACGTTCAGCACCGTTAATAACAAAGGTTCCGGTCTCTGTCATCAGAGGAAGATCACCCATGAAGATCTTGTGTTCACTGATTTCTTCTTTCTCCTTGTTGTACAGGCGAACCGTAACAGTCAAAGGCGCCGCATAAGTTGCATCTCTCTCTTTACACTCTTCAATAGAATATTTCACATCGTCCTTGCAGAGCTCAAAGTCTACAAATTCAAGGCTCAGGGAACCGCTGTAGTCAGCAATCGGAGAGATATCATCAAAGACTTCCATTAATCCCTCGTCGAGGAACCACTGATAGGAGTCCTTCTGGACTTCGATCAGATTGGGCATCTCAAGAACCTCTTTCTGTCTCGCATAACTCATACGCATAACCTTAGAACCGGCTACCGGACGTATTCTGTTTTTCTCCATTGACATTTCACCCCGTTCTTTCTTTTCTGCCGCCAAAAAGGCATAGCACTTCACAATAGTGCATCGTCAATAATAGCACAAAATTGTCAATGGGTCAAGCATTATTTTAATAATATGTGGAATTATTTGAACAAAATGAATTTTTCTGAATAAAACGAGAGAAAATGCGTACCACACAGCACACATACAAATTGAGAAATGGCTCTGCGTGCCTGCACGCGAGCCATCTCCCATTCAAGAGTACCACTGTATGCACAGATTACTTCAGAGTAACCTTAGCTCCAACTTCCTCAAGCTTCTTCTTGATGTCTTCAGCCTCTTCCTTAGAAGCGCCTTCCTTAACAACCTTAGGAGCTCCGTCAACAACGTCCTTTGCTTCCTTCAGTCCAAGACCGGTTACCTCACGAACAACCTTGATAACCTTAACCTTCTCTGCACCAACCTCGGTCAGCTCTACGTTGAACTCGGTCTTCTCTTCCTCTGCTGCTGCGGCAGGGCCTGCTGCTGCAACTACAACGCCAGCTGCTGCAGATACGCCGAACTCCTCCTCACAAGCCTTTACAAGATCATTTAACTCTAATACGGTCAACTCTTTGATAGCGTCGATCAGTTCCTGAGCTGTTAACTTAGCCATTTTGATTTCCTCCATTTTTTAATTTGTTAATTGTTTCTTTTTATGTTCCGGGCACCTGCGTGCCAATCCGGAAATTACTCAGCATCCGCTGCGGGTGCCTCAGCTGCAGGCGCTTCTACTGCGGAAGCTCCGCCTTTTTCTGCCAGCTGGTTCATGACGCGAGCGAAGTTGGTGATAGGACTCTGCAAGCTGCCAAGCAACTTGGAAATGAGTACCTCTCTGGACGGAATGCTTGCGATTGCTACCATTCCCTTTGCATCGTATACGGTGCCTTCTACAACGCCGCCCTTGATCTCGAGTTTGTCAGCCTTCTTAGCGAACTCAGACAATACTCTTGCGGGAGCGGTTGCGTCCTCAGAAGAAATTGCTACCGCGCTGGGTCCCTCCAGATACTGGGTCAGACCTTCAAATGCGGTATCCTTGAATGCACGAGTCATGAAGGTGTTCTTGTACACCTTGTAGACAACTCCTGCCTCACGCAGATTCTTACGAAGCTGTGTATCCTGCTCAACGGTAAGTCCGCGGTAGTCAACCAGAACGACTGACTGGGCATCCTTGATATGAGCGGAAATCTCTTCTACGATGGGCTGTTTTAATTCAACCTTTGCCATTTTTTTACCTCCTTATAGAATTGTTGGGGATTACTCCCCCGCCGAAAGGAGTTTTATAAAAGAAAAACCTCCCTGAAGACAGGAAGGCAAAAAGTCTTAGTATAAACTCTTTCCTCGGCAGGCGCCTTGCTTACCCCTTGTCTCTCAGCGAAACTTCGGGACCTGCTGTCTTCGGCTTCGATCTCACGACCGATGCATATTATAACACAAGGGGCTGACTAATGTCAACCCCTTATCTCTGCATATTTTTTAATTAATACTTTGCAACAGAAACCTTTACGCCAGGTCCCATGGTGCTTGTCAGAGTGATGCTCTTGAGGTACTGACCCTTCAAAGCGCTGGGTCTTGCCTTTGTGATTGCATCCATCAGTGCGGTGAAGTTCTCCTGCAGCTGCTCCTCAGTGAAGGAAGCCTTTCCTACAGGTACATGCACGATGTTGGTCTTGTCCAGTCTGTACTCGATCTTACCAGCCTTGATGTCGTTTACAGCCTTGGTAACATCCATTGTTACGGTACCGGCCTTGGGGTTAGGCATCAAGCCCTTAGGTCCCAGAACCTTACCGAGACGTCCTACAACGCCCATCATGTCAGGGGTTGCAACTACAACGTCGAAATCAAGCCATCCGTCGTTCTGGATCTTCGGGATCAGCTCCTCGCCGCCAACATAGTCAGCGCCTGCTGCCTCTGCCTCGTTTACCTTATCGCCCTTTGCGAATACCAGAACCTTTACAGTCTTACCTGTTCCGTTCGGCAGTACAACTGCGCCACGGATCTGCTGCTCAGCGTGACGTCCGTCACAACCGGTTCTGATGTGTACTTCGATGGTCTCATCGAACTTTGCTGTTGCTGTCTTCTTAACCAAAGCGATTGCATCGTTGGGCTCATAGAATACTGCGCGATCTACAAGCTTTGCAGCTTCGGTATATTTCTTACCATGCTTCATTCTTTTACCTCCTAGGTTCCAGCGACAACCTGTGGTTGTCTCCCAATCAATTTTCTTAGTCTTCTACAGTAATACCCATGCTGCGTGCCGTACCTGCGATCATGCTCATTGCAGCCTCAACGCTTGCTGCGTTCAGGTCGGGCATCTTCATCTCAGCGATCTCCTGAAGCTTTGCCTTGGAGATTGTTGCAACCTTTGTCTTGTTCGGAACGCCTGAACCGGACTTGATATTACATGCCTTCTTCAGCAGTACTGCTGCAGGGGGGGTCTTGGTAATGAAGCTGAAGCTTCTGTCTGCATATACAGTGATAACTACAGGGATGATCAGGTCTCCCTTATCTGCTGTTCTTGCGTTGAACTCTTTGGTAAACTGTACGATGTTTACTCCGTGCTGTCCAAGTGCAGGTCCAACCGGTGGTGCTGGTGTTGCTTTACCAGCAGGAATCTGTAATTTGATATATCCTGTAACTTTCTTTGCCATTTTACGGCACCTCCTAAATAAATGTGGTAATTGCGGGAATTTCCCTCCCACGAAACGCCCCTGGGGCATTTCTTACATCTTCTTGACTTCTGCGAAACTTATTTCTACCGGCGTTTCGCGGCCGAACAGCTCAACATTGATGGTAACCATCTGTTTTGTATCGTTGATACTCT
>OQWA01000170.1_pt1 | contig 16962 bp, 13 predicted proteins | sample 1691581 | NCBI WGS metagenome assembly OQWA01 (sample SAMN03418264, study PRJEB22391) | human gut metagenome | biome: human-gut; feature: organic feature; material: feces | host: Homo sapiens | place: Tanzania | collected 2013-01
TGCTAACCGCTCTACCTCATTACTGTTCACACGCCTCCAGCACTTTTTCAAAGGGCAGGTCTCCGCCGTACAAGTCCAGCGCACTGCCGACTGTGACATGAATTTTATTCTGTCCGGCTTTTCGAATCTGTTCGATATCTTCCAGGCTGCGGATACCTCCGGCGTAGGTGATCGGAATCCGGTTCCATTTTCCCAACAGCCCGATCAGCTCCTGCTCGATTCCGCTGCGTTTTCCCTCCACATCCACTCCGTGAATCAGGAATTCATCGCAGAAAGAAGACAGCATCGTCAGAATTTCTTCCGAAAGCGCGACCTTCGTATAGGTCTGCCAGCGATCCGTCACGATATAATATTTCCCATCTTTCTTGCGGCAGCTCAGATCCAGAACCAGCCGTTCCGCCCCGACAGCTTTACGCATTTCTTCCAGCCTGTCATAGTCGATCCTTCCGTTCCGGAAGACATAGGAGGTAACAATCACATGGGATGCACCTGCATCCAGATATTCCTCCGCGTTCTGCGGTGTGATTCCACCGCCGATCTGAAGTCCACCGGGATAGCTCCGCAGCGCCTTCATCGCCTGTCTCTTTGTCTCCTCAAAAAAACTGCTCTCCGCAGGATTCAACAGGATGATATGACCGCCCTTTAACCCGGCATCCCGGTACATTTCCGCAAAAAAAGCCGCATCCTGTCCGGAGACAAAATTTTCCATGGCAATATCTCCCCTGTCCTTGAGGCTTCCCCCCACGATCTGCTTTACTTTTCCGTTGTGGATGTCAATACAGGGTCTGAATTCCATATCCTCTTCTCACTTTCGTTTTGTATCTGAATTTTTGTTTTATATGATTTCTCTGTTCACGCATATTTTTTCATCCGTTACACATACTATTCGCAAATCAGCCATTCTGCATTCCGCAGTGGACGATTTTGCAGCTTATCTATCAAGAACGGAGAAAAGATTGAAAAATAATATTTTTCAATCACGAGATTTGTGTCTGCGCGCACTTGACACAAACTCGCTATGCGCAAAGAACGTGCGCAGAAATGGGGAAAACTATGAAAAATAATAAGCGTCCCGCAGGAGCGAAGAAGCTCCTCGCATTATGTATGGTGCTGGCATACATGTGTGTTGCAACCGCATGTACCAATGACAACAAGGGAAACAATTCCGGTAATATGGCAGGAAACAATGCCTCCAGCGAGTCCGGTACAAATGTTCCGAATGACAATGGCACAAACAACAATAACAACAGTGTAACCAACGGTACGGACAACAATACCAACAACGCCAACAACGGGAACTCCCTGTTGGATGATGCCGGAAATACTGTCGGTGATATTGTCGATGATGCCGCGGACGGCGTAAAGGACATCACGGATGACCTCGTCGGTGACGGAAACAACCGCACCGACAACAACGGCGGTCTCAACGATAACAACGGCATGAATGACAATAACGGCACTGTCAACGGAAACGGAACAACGAACAACGGCACCGGAACCCTGAACAACACATCAGCCAACGGTACCAGAACCGGCAACCCCGGAACAAATCTTCGCTAAACCGTGATAGACAGCAGACGTTCCATCGGTCGGAACCGCCTGTCCGCGTAAAAAAGGCAGTCCTCAGGAAAGGACTGCCTCTATCACGTTGCTCATGTCATACATCCCGGCCGGCTTACCCGCGAGGAATTTTGCCGCCTGAATCGCTCCCTTGCCGAAAATTGCCTTGGAATATGCTGTGTGTGAAAAAGTCACAACTTCATCGGCTCCGGCAAAGATCACATCATGCTCACCGACGATCGTTCCGCCGCGCACAGCGCTGATTCCGATCTCGGAATGCGGTCGTCTCTCCCGTCTGGCACTTCTGTCGTATACATACTCATAGGTATTGCCCAACTCCTCGTTGATGGAGTCCGCCAGCGCAAGCGCTGTACCGCTCGGCGCATCCACCTTGAGATTGTGGTGCTTCTCGATAATCTCTATATCAAAACCGGCAGGCGCAAGCACATCCGCCGCCTTTTTCAAGATCTGCTGCAGCAGATTGATCCCGAGCGACATATTCGCCGATCTCAGGACTGCCACCCTTTCCGAGACCTTCCTGACGCGCTCCAGCTGCTCCGGGCTGAGACCCGTTGTGCAGAGCACACAGGGGAGCTTTCTCTCCTCACAGTAATCCAGAAGCCCATCGACAGCCGCTGCCGCTGAGAAATCAATGATACAGTCCGCATCGACCTTACACTCTTCCAGTTTTTTAAACACGGGATAAGCGTTATGACCATCGTCGAAGGCATCTACCCCCGCCACGATCTCAGCTTCCTGATCCGCTGCGAGCAGCCCCGAGATGACCTGCCCCATCTTACCGTTACATCCATGCATTATGATCCTTGTCATCGTGTTTCCTCTTTTCGTTATCTCTTACAGAATCCCGTACTCCCGCATCGCCTTCTCCAGCCGCGCCGCGTTGGCAGGCTCCATCTCGGTCAGCGGCATCCTGAGTGTTCCACCGATCTTTCCCATCAGGTTCAGCGCCTTCTTGACGGGAATCGGGTTCACCTCACAGAAAAGCGCGTTGCACAGATCCAGCGCCTTCAGCTGTAATTTACAGCTCTCCTGTACCTTGCCGTCAAGGTAGGTCTGGCAGATCTCATGAGTCTGCGCCGGTGCCACGTTGGACAGTACGGAGATTACGCCGAGACCGCCGAGGGACATGATCGGAACGATCTGGTCGTCATTTCCCGAATAAATATCCACAGCCCCGTCAGCCAGTGCCGCAAGATGCGCGATCTGACTGATATTTCCGCTTGCCTCCTTCACACCGACAATATTCTCTACGTCTCTGCAAAGTCTTACTACTGTCTCCGGAAGAATATTGCATCCCGTCCTGCTAGGCACATTATAGAGCAGGCAGGGAATCTTCAAGGATTCCGCAACGGTCTTAAAATGCGCATACAGTCCGTTCTGCGTCGCCTTATTATAATAAGGACTCACCAGAAGCACACCGTCCACACCCATCTTCTCCGCCTCTGTGGAGAGATAGACCGCCGTCTCCGTACAGTTGGAGCCCGTTCCGGCGATCACCGGAATCCTGTGGGCAACCACTTCCGTACAGTACCGGATGACATCCAGATGCTCCTCGTGGGTCAATGTAGAGGACTCACCTGTCGTTCCGCACACAATGATGGCATCCGTTCCGTTTGCGATCTGGAACTCGATCAGCTCCTTAAACTGTTCATAATTTACCGTTCCATCCTCATGCATGGGCGTGACAATCGCCACACCTGCTCCCTTAAAAATTGCCATATTCTCTTCCTCCGTTCCTATATTATGAATGCCGCCTTATTCCCATACCTTGAATTTCACGGTCTCAATCTTGGAAACCTCATCAGCCAGCACACAAATTTCATCGTTCAGTTTAATGCCCGTCAGGATCACGCTGGTATCCTCACGGCACTCCAGCATTGCCTTAAGGTCTTCAACGGATACAATTCCCTTTTCCACCAGTCCCAGAACCTCATCCAGAATCAGCAGATCACATTCTCCCGTTGCAAGCACCTTCCGCGCAAAATTCATTCCGTTTCTGATATTGCTGATCTCCTCTGCCTTCTTCTCCTCCGGCAGCTCCTCAAAATTCTCATCGGACTTTTCAAATCGGAACAGCTTGATCTCCGGCTCCATCCTGCGGAGGAACTCCGAGTCCTTCAAGCCCTTTCCCTTCAAAAACTGGATTATGACTACCTGCTTCCCCTCCATCGCCGCCTGAACGGCTCTGCCTATCGCAGCCGGTGACTTTCCCCGTCCGTCTCCGGCATATATATAGATCAAACCCTTTGCCATAACAGTCCTCATTTCCGCATACACTTATCGCGTCCTAAAGTTAATGCTCATGTAAGAATACCACACTTTTTACATTTTGGCAAATAGTCTCTCAGCATTCTTCTTCCAGTCTCTCCAGCTTGCTCACAGAGACCTCGAAGGCTACCCTTCTCTCCACATTCTCCTCATCGAGCTTTTTCATATACTCACGGCTCTGTATCCTGCCCCAGACGGCACATCTCTCGCCGACCTTAAAGCTGCTTGCATAGCGCGCATTTCTTCCCCAACAGATACAGGGTATATAATCGGATTTACCGTAAGGGCGGTTCACTGCGAGAAGCAGATCCGCGATCTCCCTGCCGAGCGGCGTCTTGCGGTAGATCGGTTCCTTACAGATATATCCGTCCAGAAAGATCTGATTCGTCTTGGAGCTCTCCTCCATCTCTTCAATGAAGCTGATCTCCCGCGCAAACACGGAAAGCACCAGCCTGTTTCTGCGCTCCTCGTGCCGGTTGTAGGACCGGAACTGTCCATTCACGCAGATCAGCTCCCCTATGTAATCCGCAGTCACATCCAGAAGCCTCTCCGATACCATGACCGGTATGATGTCATAGCTTTCGCTGAGACGCTTGCATCTGACATCTACCATATAAAAGCCTTCCCCGTAGATTTCATGGCTGTAGGAAAAACCGCTCACGATCTCCCCCATCACCGTTACCTGATTGTTTTCAATTACCTTATCTGTCATTTTCGTTCTCCCTTCTTGCTTTAAGACTTTTTCCGGTAACACCACTGCATTCTTCGACGTCACAGTGGATACTACTATTTATACAATAACCGGCGGCGGATTAGTACTCTTTTCCGTCGCGTTATTCCGCGCTTTTTCGCATGTTGCTACTTGCACCTGCCTGTAAAAAGTGCTATACTTACTCAGTTTGAAATTCGATGTATGCTTTATCGTGCGCAGAAATGGAGATAAAAATGAGACAAAAACGAGAAGATGTAAGAAATGTTGCCATAATCGCCCACGTTGACCACGGCAAAACCACACTGGTTGATGAGCTTCTGAAACAGAGCGGCGTGTTCCGTGCCGGTCAGGAGGTTGCGGAGCGTGTCATGGACTCCAACGATATTGAACGTGAGCGCGGTATTACCATTCTGTCCAAGAACACCGCCGTCATGTACAAGAACACAAAGATCAACATTATCGACACCCCCGGCCACGCTGACTTCGGCGGCGAGGTGGAACGTGTCCTGAAAATGGTAAACGGCGTCATCCTTGTTGTGGATGCCTTTGAGGGTGCAATGCCCCAGACAAAGTTCGTTCTCCGCAAGGCTCTTGAACTGAAGCTTCCCGTAATTGTATGTATCAATAAGATCGACCGCCCCGAGGCAAGACCGGACGAGGTCGTTGACGAGGTTCTTGAGCTGTTCCTCGAGCTGGATGCAGACGACTCCCAGCTCGACTGTCCGTTCGTCTATGCTTCCGCCAAGGCGGGTATCGCTTCCATGGAATCCGGCCAGCCCGGCACGAGCATGGAGCCCCTGTTTGAAACCATCCTGAACTACATTCCCGCTCCCGAGGGAGACCCCGAAGCCGGCACACAGGTGCTCATCAGCACAATCGATTACAACGAGTATGTCGGACGTATCGGCGTCGGCAAGGTGGACAACGGCACAATCCGCGTAAATCAGGATGTCGTAATCTGTAACCACCACGAGCCCGACAAGCAGATCAAGGTAAAGGTCAGCAAGCTCTATGAGTTTGACGGTCTGAACAAGGTCGAGGTAAAGGAGGCTGGCATCGGCTCCATCGTTGCCATCTCCGGTATCACCGATATCCACATCGGCGACACGCTCTGCTCCCCCGACAATATCACTCCGATCCCGTTCCAGAAGATCAGTGAGCCGACCATTGCCATGCAGTTCATGGTAAACGACTCCCCTCTCGCCGGTCAGGAAGGAAAATATGTCACCAGCCGTCACATCCGCGACAGATTGTTCCGCGAGCTGAATACGGACGTTTCCCTCCGCGTCGAGGAGACTGACTCCACCGAGCGTTTCAAGGTGTCCGGCAGAGGCGAGCTGCATCTGTCCGTCTTAATTGAAAATATGCGCCGCGAGGGCTATGAATTCGCAGTCAGCAAGGCAGAGGTTCTCTACCACACCGACGAAAACGGCAAGAAGACCGAGCCTATGGAGCTTGCCTACATCGATGTCCCCAATGAATTTTCCGGCGCCGTCATTGAAAAACTCGGTCAGAGAAAGGGCGAGCTCCGCAACATGGGAACCATCTCCGGCGGCAGCTACACCCGTCTTGAGTTCTCCATCCCTGCGCGCGGACTGATCGGCTACAGAGGCGAATTCATGACCGACACCAAGGGAAACGGTATCATGAACACCGTATTCGACGGCTATGCACCTTACAAGGGAGATATCCAGTACAGAAAGCAGGGCTCCCTGATCGCCTTTGAGGCGGGTGACGCTGTCACCTACGGCCTGTTCAATGCACAGGAACGCGGAACACTCTTCATCGGCCCCGGTGAAAAGGTCTACGCCGGAATGGTCATCGGCCAGACCGGCAAGAGTGAGGACGTCGAGGTCAATGTCTGCAAGAAAAAGCAGCTGACCAATACCCGCTCCTCGAGTGCAGATGAAGCGCTGCGCCTGACACCTCCCAGAATCCTTTCTCTGGAGCAGGCTCTTGACTTCATCGACACGGACGAGCTTCTCGAGGTAACGCCCACGAAGCTCCGCATCCGCAAAAAGATTCTTGACCCGCTCATGAGAAAACGCGCATCCATCAGGAAATAATTTCGACAGCCGGGGCTTTTCAAAATCTGGCAGAGATCGGAGGATTACACTATGCTGAACGGTTTTGAAGGCTCCGCCATCGGCAACATCATCGGCTGTCTCTACTTTCTTGCATTTCAGGGCGCAGGAATGCTGCTGGTTAGATTTTTCTTTCAGAAAAAGGAACCTGTATTCTATCTGCTCACCGGCAGTGTCTTAGGTTCCGTACTTCTCCAGTGGCTTCCTGCCCTCTTTGCATTTCCGCTCCGTTTCTCCGTCAACGCACACCTCGCGGCGCTGTTGTCCGTCGTCTGTCTGCTTGTCGGTCTGCACCTGTCAAAGCGCCCCTTCGAGGCATATAAGCTGCCATCCTCTTCAGAGCTTCTGCGCACTCTCAGAAAAAACCGGGGCTTCCTCCTTCTGGCGGCACTGACTTTTTTGTTTTTCTGCTATCTGTTACATACGCACACCCTGAATTTAAAGCCGGACGGCTTTCACACGGGCCAGTGTACCTACGGCGACAGCAATATGCATTTCGGCTTTATCACGAGTCTTGCGACCCAGCAGACCTTTCCGCCGAATTACTCTATCTCCCCCTCGGATAAGCTCTGCTATCCCTTTCTCTGCGACAGCATATCCGCCAGCCTTTATCTCTTTGGTGCCTCCCTGCGCTTTTCCTATATGCTGCCGATGTACTTTGCCTTTCTGCAGGTCATCACCGGCTTCTACTGCATTGCAAAGACATGGCTCGGTTCAGCAAACAAGGCTCTCCTTGCATGGATTCTGTTCTTTTTTAACGGCGGTCTGGGATTTGTGTATTTCTTAGACGGGAGCGCTAAAGGTTCCTACAGATTCCGGGACATCTTTACCGGCTTCTATACGACGCCGACAAATTTAATTGACAAAAATATCCGCTGGGTCAATATTATCGTGGACATGCTGCTTCCCCAGCGCGCTACCCTATTCGGATATGCGGTGCTGTTTACCTGTATCTGGCTTTTACTGCGCGGTATTCTCCACAGAGAGACTAACCTTTTCCCCTTCGCCGCGCTGCTCGCCGGTGCTCTCCCCATGATACATACGCATTCCTTTCTGGCAATCATCATTCTCAGCGTCTGCTGGATGCTCATGAGCCTGCTTCCGGCGGGGCAGAGCAAAGCTGCCGGTTCCAGAAACGGACTTTTCGTTCTGCTCCTCTTTTTCGGCAGCATGCTCCTTCTGGAATTCTGTACCAAAAAGCTGGCTGTCCCGCAGGATGCCCTGCTGTATCTCGGCATTGCCGCTGCAGTGGCGCTGGTTCTCTTCGGAATTGCGGCTCTGGCGGGGTATCTGCATCAAAACGGCTGGAAACGCTTTCTCCGGACATGGGGCTGCTTCTTCCTGATTACGGTGCTTCTCGCTCTCCCGCAGCTTATCGAGTGGACCTTCGGTCAGACCGGCAACACGGGATTTCTGCGCGGTCATTTCAACTGGGGAAACCAGTGGGACTCCTACCTTCTGTTCTATATAAAGAACTGGGGCGTTATCCTGCTTCTGTTTCTTCCGGCGGTAATCTTCTGCGGAAGGAAAAACCTGCGGCTTCTCTCCGGCGCGTTCCTGATCTGGTTCGTCGCCGAAATCATTTCCTTCACACCGAACACCTATGACAACAACAAGCTCCTGTATGTGACCTATATATTCATATGCTGTATCAGCGCAGACTTCGGCGTCACACTGCTGTCCCGCCTGTCGTCGCGCATGGTAAAAGCCCTGTGCGCTGCATGTTTTCTCTTCCTGTCCACGGTTTCCGCGCTGCTCTCCATGGGACGTGAAGCCATTTCGGACTATCAGCAGTTTTCCAACGCGCAGATCGCGGTCAGCGCATTCATTGAGAAGAATACCCCCGTCGATGCCGTCTTCCTCACAAACGACCGCCATGTAAACGAGGTAGCCGCTCTCACCGGGCGCAATATTGTAAACGGCGCTCCGAGCTTTCTCTGGCCGCACGGTATCTACCGCGCAGAGAACGCTGCTGACTTCCAATTGATCTACGAAGCCCCTGCCTCCGCATCAGATCTGCTCGATCGCTATCACATTGACTACATTCTGATCTCCTCATGGGAGCGGAGGGATTACCGGATCGACGAGGATGCCTTCCGGCAGCTGTTCACCTGTGTCTATGACAGAGACAGTGTACAGCTTTACCGGACGGAGCAAGAATTTTAATGTGAACTGCTGCTCGCAGCTGCCGCCGCGCTTGACGCTGCTGCAGCGCAGATTGCGGTCTGCTGTGCAACCACCAGAGCCAGCGTTCCGGTCACTGCCGCCGTCTGCATCAGCTTCGTCTGAATGTTATCCTTCGCCACAATCATGCCCGCATACATCAGGCACTGCTTAGAGGGAATCCCGCTGAACATCCGGAAGCCCTTCTGTTTTGAGAGCCAGGAATGCACAGTGCCAACATCTGTGGCCAGCTTGTCCAGATCCTCTCCCGTCATGGAAAGCACTCCCAGCGTCGGCAGTTCATAGCCGGCACCATAGCGGAAGCCCGCAGCCATCAGTTTTTCGTAAAGGGTGATCGTCCGCTCGCATTTCTCCTGCGGTGTTGTGTCAAACAGGGCAAGCACATTGCTCAGGCCCTGCACGGAACGGGAGGTGCGGAACCGCTTTCTCAGAATCCGGTAGCATTCCTCAGAATCCTGTATCATCCCGCTGTCTGCCTTATCCATAAGTGCCATCAGCGCACACAGCGCACTGTCCTCGCCCGATGTCAGGAAGGGGTGTTCCGACTTCATCTGTATATAAATTCCCCTTGTCCGCCTTGCGATCTCCCGGTATTGCTCCGGCTCTGCATTTTCAGCAATCACCATTGCTGTCAACGGCAGATAGATCGACGACAAAAAGTCTTCCTTCAACAAGCTGTAAACCTCCAGTGCTCTCGACAGCAGCCCTTCCGGATCGTCATTCAGCGCAAGCATCGAGATGACGATAGGACGCGCCGTGCTTCTGAAATTGGAAAAGAAGCCCACCTCACTGTTCAGCATTACCTTACATTTCAACAGCTTCTCTTCATCCACAACTGCATCCTTGTTCGCATACACACCCGCACAGGCGAGGTGAACCACACTGCTCTCCATCGGGAAAAAGCTTTTGATTTTTATCTTGTTTTCAACCAGATTTTCGCTTCGTTTCAAAATTGTCGTCGTCATAATGCACTCTCCTTTTCTCCTGCCCCTGTAAATGGATGTTGAAGGTTATTCATGGCGCAATGCCTCGATCGGGCTGAGCCTTGCTGCCTTTCTTGCCGGATAAATGCCAAAGAAGATTCCAACCGCCGACGAGAACAGACTTGCCCCGAGCACCGTTCCTACACTGATCCTCGCGGTAAAGCCGATCAGCGTGCAGACTCCGGTCGCCCCGAGTACACCGATCACGATGCCGATCATGCCGCCAAGCAGCGTAATGATAGCTGACTCGGCCAAAAACTGCAGCAATATGGACCCCGTTCTGGCTCCGAGCGACTTTCGGATGCCGATCTCCCTCGTCCGCTCCGTCACGGATACCAGCATGATATTCATAACGCCAATGCCGCCGACCAGCAGGGAAATCGCCGCCACGAACACGACAAAGATCGTGACATAGCTCAGAATATCATTCATCTGGCTCATGTAATCATTAAAGTTCTCCACCTGGATGACATTCTTTCCCCTGACGTCATGACGGTTTTCCATCAGCTTCACCGAATCGGCAGCAACCTGGCTTGCGTTCTCCGCGCCGTCACTGATAATCAGCAGGGCATCATTCACGATCTCAAAGCCAGCCTCCCTTATCGCCGAGAGCGGCGCCTCTATGGAAACCGTCTCCGTGCCCGCCATAGACACCAGCACAGACGCGTTATCCTTTCGTATTCCGATGATGGTAAACTCCTGCGTCGATCCGTACAGGGTGAAATCGAAGGTCATACCGACCACGTTCGTGGTGCCGAACATCGTCCTTGCACTCGCCTCTGTCACAACGCAGACCTTGTTTGCAGAATAATAATCATTTTCGTTAAAATATCGTCCCGCAATGATCGGGTCGCTGCTCACATACTCAAGCCCCGGCATACCAAGTGACATGGATGCCGTATAGATTCCCTTTCTTCCGGCCGCCGTGCCGCTCATCGTCCACCTCGGCGTCACCGCCTTCACATTTGCAACCTTCGTCTGCAAGGCATCTATATCCTCGTCGGTAAATTCCACGGAGATGCCTTCGTCGTTCTGCCCGTCAGAGTACACATAGATCTGTCCCCCTGCCATGGCATTCAATTCACTGTTGATGCCACCCTTGACTCCGTTGCCGATGGAGATAATCATAATAACGGAGGAAATACCAATGATGATTCCCAGCATCGTCAAGAAGGAACGTCCCTTATTACTTCTGATATTCATCAGGGCGATCTTTATATATTCCAAAATCTGTGCCATTTTTCCTCACATTCCGCTGCATCCGCAGCCCGCCGTTATTGCTCTGCCGAACCGCCAAGTACGGTTACCGCCATCCCCTCTTCAATACTGCCGGCCGAACTCATGATAATCTCATCGTCCTCGCTGATTCCTTCCAGAATCTCGGTGTACTGATCTGTGGAGATACCGCAGACAATGGGTTTTCTCACCGCTATTCCATTCTCCGCCACATACAGGAAATCCCCGTCCCTGTCAGCGTTAATCACTTCCACCGGCACCAGAAGCGCCGCCTCTGTCTTTCTCGTGTATACGGTGATCTTGGCATCCATGCCCAGAATAATGGCGTCCCCTGTCTCCAGCAGGTGAATTTCGACACCCACCATCGGCGTTCCCGAGGAATTCACCTCTGCCATCCGGTTAATCTTGCTGATCTCACCCTGATAGGTCTTTCCCGAGATAATGACATCCGCCTTCTGCCCCGGCTCCAGCTTTGCCACCTCGTTCTTCGATGCCCGGAATGAAATCTTGAGTCTGTCACTGCTCTGCAAGGTCAGAAGCTGCATTCCGCTGGTCACACCCGCCCCCGCAACAGCGTTGCACTCCGTAATGATTCCGTCAAAATCCGCGACAATTCCGGCCTTCGCCTTCTCATACTCTGCCAATGTGTCCTGATAGGACAGCTCTGAAAGCTCCTTGTCGATCTCCTGCTGCTGTTTTGTGTAGGAATCCTGTATTGCGTTTTCGCTGCCGGTCAGCTGGCTTTCCATCTCTGCTTTATCCTTCTCATACTGCGTCAGCTGTTCCTGTGCATCTGAAATCTTCTTTTGTGTTTCGGTTACATAATCATTGTTTGTAATATTATTTCTTGCAATCTCAAGGTTTGTCATAACGGTATTGACATCCTCGATCTCTTTCTTTTTTGCTGCAAGCTGCTCCGCATAATCTGCCGGCAGTCCCTCCGGATTCTTCGCCAGTCCCTCCAGTGCGGCAAGCTCCTCCTGCAGCTGCTTCAGTCTGTTATTCTGGTTCGCCGTCTCCTTCACGATCGCGTTATTGCTGTCGCGCTGATTCACATTCAGTTCATTCTGCAGGTTGCTTATGTAGGTTTTTGTATCCGCGATCTGCTGATTCAGCACCTCCAGATTCGCCGCTGCCTCCTTCTTTTTCTGGCGGTTCTTGGAATCCGTCTTTGCAGCGCTGTTGTAAACCGCTTCGCTTCTGTCCCGTTGGAGCTCGGACTGCCGGATGCCGCTCTCCATTTTCTCCAGATCATAGCTGATAAGCACATCTCCCGCCTGAACCGCATCTCCGGCAGCGGCCTTCACCTCGCTGATCGTTCCGCTCACCGGTGAGAAAATAACCTTCACTTCCTCGCTGAACACTGTTCCGCTGGTCGTTATCTTTTCCTGAAGGTCACCGCGCTCCGCATGTGCTGTCATCACCGGAATGCCCGCTCCGGCACTCCCCATTCCCAAAATGATCCGAAAGCCGATAAACGCCACGGCAAGCACTCCCACGACGATACCAACGACCAGTTTTCCTTTTTTCTTTTTCTTCTTTCCTTCACTGCTCATTTTCTTTTCCTCTTCCTCTCGTTGATTATCAAGCAATTCCAAAACAGTCTGACGACATTTATTTTTCCGTTCCGGCGGCCTTCCCGCCTCTGACATCGCTCTCGATTTTTCCGTCCTTGATCTGTATAATGCGCTTTGCTCTGTCCGCAATCTCATTGTTATGCGTAATCAGTATCACCGTCCTGCCCTCCTCATACAGTTCCTGCAGGATAGCCATGATCTCCTCCGTGGAACGGGAATCCAGATTTCCCGTCGGCTCATCGGCAAGAATGATCGGCGGTGCCTGCGCGATTGCTCTCGCAATAGCCACTCTCTGCTGTTGTCCGCCGGACATCTCCGCCGGTTTATGCTCCATCCGCTTTCCCAACCCGACCTTCTCGAGCGCCGTTCTCGCCAGCCGGACTCTTTCTCCTCTCGGCACGCCCCGATAGATCAGCGGCAGCTCGACGTTTTCCAGCGCGGTCAGGTTGGCGATCAGATTAAATCCCTGAAAGATAAAGCCGATCTCCCTGTTCCTGATGTCAGACAGTTCATTATCCGTCAGCTCCGAGACATTCTGCCCGTGCAGCAGGTACTCGCCGCTGGTCGGCACATCCAGACATCCGAGCATATTCATCAGGGTTGACTTTCCACTGCCCGACTGTCCGATAATCGCCACGAACTCCCCCCCGTCAATGCTGACACTCACATGATCCAGCGCCCGTACCTCATTCTCTCCGGGATTATAGATCTTACAAATGTTATTGATCTCGACAAGTGCACTCATTTTCCATCTCCCATTTTTATTTCAGTATTCTATTCTATGTATGGCTGTATTACTGTTATACTGTACTATTTGTATAATACAGCAAGGGTAGAGAAATGTCAATGTCTATTTTAATAGAATTTGGACAGCCAATATAAAAAGTGATGCAGCTTCATAACCTTCAATAAAGCCGCATCACTTTCCAAATAAATTTTATGTATTTCAGTTGCTTCTAATTTACAGCGGTTACCGTTGTAACCTCTGTTCCGTCCGTCGAATACAATTTGCTATTGCAGACCACATATCCGCCTGATAATGTAATTTCATGCGTGTTAGAACTACCATGCAGACTTAGAAAATGTAAGAACGAATCTTCTCCTATACCAGGCAGAGCTGTACCGTCTCCCCATTGGAATATTTTTCCATCCGGTGTGATTCCCGCACCACCTTCATACAGGATATATCCGTCGCAGACACCCCAATCTCCACACCAGCATAAAAAATTCATTTTGTTATATCCCTGTCCGTCTATCTGTGCTACCGTGACAGGATCATAAAGCTTTTGTCCATCATTTCCAATCACGGTATAATACATGTTTCCATCTGCCCCGCTCAGTTGAAGTGCAACATATTTGCCATCATTGGATAATCTGAAATTCGTGACTCCTGCACCAAAATCCGGAAGAGCAATCCCTTCTATACCTTTAACACCATCATTCTGCACTGTATAATCCATAAATCCATGATTAAAAGTAATTGCTGTTTCTTCCTCTTGAATCCTGTAATAATCAAAATCCAGGCTAGCCTCCATCAGATAAAAATCAGCATTATACATCTTACCATTTTCGGTTGCCAGATTCTCCAGTGTTGCCCGGTCGGCAATTTCGTTATAATCAAAATTTTCTGCATTGACAACCGTCAGTCTTTTACTACCATAATCATATAATTCCAATCCGGCGCATCTGTCCATGTCGTGAACAATAAAAATCAACTGATTACCAATGGAATTATTAATATTAATTGTATTATGTTCATTGGCATTCAGTATTAATTGTCCCATATTCATATTATCGTTGCTTAACTGACTACCGCCATACACACCATCAGACAAACAATAATAGAATCTTTGCGCATCCATCCTGCCACAATCTTCAGGTATTTCAATCTGTGCAACCGTTTCAAACTTATCATTCAAAATACAGGCATAAGCAGTATTCGCAGTTAATCCGCTCTCTTTCCTCTCATATATCGTACTGCCATCTCTGGTAAAATTAACATTATATCCGGGATAACTTTCTCCTGTCAGATTATCAGAACATTCATACAGCACCGATCCGTCTGCACCCAGTATCATAAATCCCGGATCAGCAGACTGGTCAGAGTGAATTACTACCGCTTTCCCATCAAAAATATCTCCTGTTTCCATTCCTTCCGGCAATTCATATATAACCTGAAGCTCCTTGTTGATGAGTACATGCTTTGTACCTGCATCATCGGAAACGGTTGCCCATGCAATGCCACCATAAAATCCGGTGTCCATCTGCGTCAGCTGATACTCTGTCGTATTTTTCTCTTCTACGACAGTTGATTCCTCTGCGGCAGACTCTGTAACAGGCTCTTCTGCAACAGACTCCTCTGCAACAGGCTTCTCTACGTTTTCTTCTACACTGTTCTCCTCCACTGCTTTCGTGGCATTCGCTTCATCATTTCCACAGGCCGCAAGCATCAATGACATAGTGCCAATCAGAAAAATCTTATAAAGTTTTTTCATAACAATATTCTCCTTCGTTTTTTCGATTATAAATTCTCACCAAGTATAGCCCGTATACGGGCAATTGTCAATAGAAAGGCTATAAAATAAAATTTTTGCATACACTATTTTCCCAAGGTGAATGCAAAAAATGATAATATATGATAAGTTGTGGAATACAATGAAAGAGAAGAATATTTCCCAATACAAATTAATCAAAGACTATCACATAAGCACAAGCCTTGATGATAGCCCTTTACATTGCCATGGATAGCTTTGGAACAGCCTGTAACGTTACCAGCGATGGCGCCATAGCCATTGTGGTGGATAAGATAAACGAAAACAAGAAGTAACCACACAATATCACACAAATTATCCTTTCGTTATCAACGAACCCTAAACCAAAATCGGTTATAAGTTATAATGAAAGAATTAATAACATCCTAATAATCTTCCTGTTTCGGGTTAATGGCCGATTGGGGTCTATTGTGCAGTGCTGGGGTTGGAGTGAGTTGAATGTAGAATGTGATGTGTTGAGTTTGGAAGAACGTGCGAGACTTTGGTTAAATAATAAATAGGTGTGTCCTTCGCTCGGCTTCACGGTTTACATTAGGTGCGCCCTACTTTGTCGCCTGCAAATGGAGGATTCTATGCATGGCGTTGCCGTTTGCAACAGGTGCGCCTCAAAAGCGAGTTATGGCGCCTTTTATAAAGGTTGCGATTTGGGCATGGCATTTTTGCGGCTGTTCATCCAGAATAACCCATCCTTTAACGTCTGACAACCGGAAATGGGGTTTCTCGGTTGTCTTCCAAATAGGTTGCATACGTTGGCAGCAGCGTATCTGAAGTTGCCATAAAGTAGCGATGAAAGGGGTGTTGTTGACCTGTGTGCGCACACAGCAATTTGATTTATGTCAAAAATGAGCCGTTTTTTGAGGAAAAGGGGGGTGAAAGTGTTGCGGGCTATCGAAAATGGGCTTAACTTTGCAGCGTCAATAAGACAGAAACGACACGTGAGTGCCGAGAGAGAGATTATAAGAAAATTTGAGAGAGAAAGAATGAGAGGAGAAAGTCATACGGTAGGATTAGTTACCCTAAGGTAAAGGATTTACTACTCAGGCATGAGTTGATCAAGGTAGAAGATTGTAGATAAGGTGTTAGTTGAAAGGTAGAAGATTGTAGTTAAGGTGTTAGTTGAAAGGTTAGAAGATTGCAGATAACAGGTGTTAGTTGATAGGTTGAAGATTGTTGAATAGGATATAGGATAACAGGAAAGGATAACGTGAGAGTAGCTCCTGACGGGTCGTGACGACCACGTCAGGGCAGGATAACCTCCCCATGAAGGCAATGCCTTTTGGGAGAAAAACAAAACAGTAACTGAAGAAAGAGAGGTATGAAATGAGTTTAACAATGATAATGGCCATGTACGCAACGTTGTTTGCGTCATGGAAATGGTTGAACGACAACAAGGCTGGCAACAGTTAATCCTGTTGGTTCACCAAGAAGAATGAGAGAGAAAACATGCAATAAGCAGAGAAGCATAGAATTTGAGGATTTAATTGTTATATAACGAAGAGCGGTTTCCGATACGGAGGCCGCTTTTCTTTTTGCCCTTGCCGTGGGCAGAGGCGTTGCGGCAAACCTTGCCTCTGGGTGGGTGCTTGGCTATGATGAGGCGAGGGGTTAGGCGAAAAACCCTTGTTTGGCCTTTGCCGATTGTTGTTTTGTGAGTAACTTTGCACCTATGTTCAGCAGTAAGAAAAGCGATACCCTCCTGGCGAAGATCCGTAATGGCGCCCAACTGACAGGCCACGAGTAAGCTCTGAGAGCTTATCCGCAAAACGAGCTGCATCTTCCTCTTCA
>OQWA01000176.1_pt1 | contig 16774 bp, 9 predicted proteins | sample 1691581 | NCBI WGS metagenome assembly OQWA01 (sample SAMN03418264, study PRJEB22391) | human gut metagenome | biome: human-gut; feature: organic feature; material: feces | host: Homo sapiens | place: Tanzania | collected 2013-01
CTGACAAAATCGAGAAACTCGACAGCGTCATAGTTTCAGCTTCGAGGGCGGGCGAAAACACACCTGTAACTTTCACGAATCTTAACAAAGAAGAACTCAGAAAAGTAAATCCGATGAACTCTCTGGTTCAGGCACTGTCCCTGCAGCCGTCTGTCGTCACCAGCCTTGAAGGCGGTACCGGACTCGGATACTCCAAAATGACCGTACGTGGCGTGAAAGGCTCCCAGATCAATGTCACTCTCAACGGAATTACTCTCAATGATGCCGAATCACAGGAAGTGTTCTGGGTGAACATCCCGGCATTGACATCATTGATCAATTCAGTACAACTCCAGCGCGGTCTCGGAACTTCTTCCAACGGTCCAGGCGCATTCGGCGCGAGCATCAATATGAGCACGGCTTCTGTCGGCACAAGCCCATTCGGTTATGTCAATGTCGCTGCAGGTTCATATAATACAATGACAATGACTGCTTCTGCGGGAACCGGCCTGACCAAGTCCGGACTGTATTTCAGTGCCGCCTACTCCAAGGACTGTACTGACGGATATATCCGCAACGCCAAGGCCAAAGTACAGTCTGCATTTGCGGCTCTCGGCTGGCTCAAGGGAAACAACTCATTGAAACTGACCTACCTGATGGGCGACCAGCATTCAGGAATTACCTGGAACGGCATTGACCCGCAGATGTACAAGACGAACAGAAAGTACAATTCTACAGGTGAGTTCTATGATGCCGATGGCGCTGTGCACTATTATGACAATGATACTGACAATTACACTCAGCACCATATCCAGCTCAACTATACTCACGAGTTTGCGAACAGCCTGACATGGAGCACGACATTCAACTATACCCGTGGTGACGGATATTACGAGAACTACAAGGCCGGCAAGAAATTCAGCAAATACCGTCTGCCTGATTTTACTGATGAGGACGGCAATGTGCACCAGAAATCGGATTTCATTGTCCGCAAAGCCATGGGCAATGACTATTATGTGCTCAATTCGAACCTGACCTACAAGTCTGAGAAACTGGATGTTACCGGCGGCGTTTATGCTTCCAGATATGACGGCGACCATTTCGGTAAGGTCATCTGGAGCAGCGTGATGGGAGATGCCTTCGATTATGATACCTACAACAATACCCGTGCGTGGTATTCACACAGAGGTCTGAAACAGGAACTTAATGCGTTTGTCCGTGCGGAGTACAGGCCATTGGAATGGCTTACCGCTTATGCTGACCTTCAGTACAGGGGAGTGTTCCTCGATATGTCAGGCGAAGATGATGATTATTTCGAGTCGCTTGCATACAAGCACAGCTGGAATTTCTTCAATCCGCGTGTGGGACTCACATTCGCCTGGGCTCCTCAACACAAGGCTTATGTTTCAGCAGCTTTGGGAAACCGCGAACCTGGCAAGAGCGACCTTCAGGAGCAGATCCTGACCATGAACAAGGAGATTTCGCTCGGCAACAAGGGTGAGGTGACTCTGAAACCGGAACAAATGCTCGATATCGAGCTGGGTTACTCTTTTACCGGCGAAAAGGTTGCCGCTTCTGCCAATCTCTACATGATGGAGTACTGGAACATGCTTCTCGAAACCGGAAAACTGTCCAATGTGGGTTATGCTATCAAGGAGAATGTTCCGCGTGCATGGAGAAGGGGAGTGGAGCTTGCTGCTGCATATTCTCCTGTTGACGGGCTGACAGTCGAGGCCAATGCTACGCTCAGCATGAACCAGATCCACAACTACACACTTTTCTGCGCCCAATATGATTCTGAAGAGACTTGGCAGAGCTGAAGGATGTTAACAATAAGATTACGTCCCTGCGCCTGAAAATGGGCTTTTTGCAGGAAAAGGTGGAGCAATACCGTAAGCTGGCAAAAACTTTGGAGCAGCAGAAGGCTGCCGACAAGCAGGCGGAGGCTGCGGCGCAGAGCATGAGGCAGCAGCTGGCAGGTGCCGAAGGGCAGCTGCAGGAGCTGAAAAAGCAGCTTGCCGAGCAGAATGAGCTGCTGACGGATGTTGATGAACAGGAGCTGCAGCAGGAGCATGAAAAGCTGTTGGCGCAGCAGCGTGAGCTGGAGCTGCAGGACAAGCGATTGTATGCCGCCATCAAAAACAATCAGCGGATTAAGCAGGAGGTCAGCGGCTATGAAGCGCGCAGGGCAGCCTGCGAAGCGGAGTACAGCTTTATCAACAGCCTTTCCGCAACGCTGAACGGAACCCTGACCGGCAAAAAACGTGTTAATCTGGAAACCTATGTGCAGATGCACTACTTCGATAAAATTCTGCAGCGCGCCAATGTAAGGCTGCTGCACATGAGCCGCGGCCAGTACGAGCTGTGCCGTGATAAAATGCAGGATGCGGACAGCAAGACGGGCAACAGCAAAACAGGCCTCGATTTGGAGGTTAAGGATTATTACAGCGGTAATTTGCGCAGCGTCAAAACCTTAAGCGGCGGCGAATCCTTCATGGCATCGCTGGCGTTGGCGCTGGGGCTGGCGGATGAGGTGCAGTCCTGCGCAGGCGGCATTCAGCTGGATACGATGTTTGTCGACGAAGGCTTCGGCTCACTGGATGACAGCAGTCTGCAGCAGGCTATTGCTACGCTGCAGGGCCTCAGTGAAGGCCATCGCCTTGTAGGCATAATTTCGCACGTACATGATTTGCAGGAAATGATTGACAAGAAAATTCTCGTCAGAAAAAAACGCGGCGAGCAGGGGACAGGCAGCGAAATAGAGCTTGCAGTGGATTAAGGCAAAAATATCGCTGCGGAAACAGAAAATCACTTTACCATAGATTGTCAGTGTGATAAAATAATCTTTATACTTAAAAGACAAATTTATTGCTGACATGTTCGTAGCAGCAGTTAAAAAACAATTTATGGAGGGCTTGACGATGAAATTATTGGAAGAAAAAATTGTTAATGACGGTGTTATCAAAAGCGGTAATGTCCTGAAGGTTGACAGCTTTTTAAATCATCAGATTGATGTGCCGTTTGTTGCGGAGCTTGGTAAAGAATTGAAGCGCTTGTTTGCAGACAGGAATATTACTAAAATCCTGACTATTGAAGCCTCCGGTATCGGTATTGCCTGCGTTGCGGCAATGTATTTTGGCGTTCCGGTAGTGTTTGCCAAGAAATCCAGCGGCAGCAATATGGATAAGGATGTTTACTTCACTCAAATTTATTCCTATACCCATAGCAAAACAAACGACGTTGTTGTTTCCAAAAGATTCCTGTCTAAAAACGACCATGTGCTGATTATTGATGACTTCCTGGCTAACGGCTGTGCGCTGGAAGGTCTTATTGACATTGTGCGTCAGTCTGGCGCTACTGTTGAAGGCGTTGGCGTTGCTGTAGAAAAAGGCTTCCAGGGTGGCGGCGACAAGCTGCGCAAAGCCGGATATAACCTGCATTCATTAGCTATTATTGATAAGATGGATGCCAAAACCAACACAGTAGTGTTCAGACATGAGGAAGAGTAATGAGTGAAAAACAATATACTGATCCGATATACGACCTGGACGGAAAAATTTCTGTAAGCAAGGCGGTTCCCTTTGGCCTGCAGCATATTCTGGCGATGTTCGTAGCGAATATCGCTCCGATTCTGATTGTAGCCGGTGTGGTAAAAATGCCGGTAGAGCAGAGCGGTGCGCTGGTGCAGTCGGCAATGCTGGTAGCAGGCATCGGTACTCTGATACAGCTTTATCCTGTCTGGCGTGTCGGCAGCGGTCTGCCTATTGTTATGGGCATCAGCTTCACTTTTGTATCTATCGCCTGCGTTATAGGTGCTAAATACGGTTACGGCGGCGTTATGGGTGCGGTACTGGTTGGCGGTTTGCTGGAAGGCATTTTAGGCCTGGGCGCAAAATATTGGCGTCGTCTGATTCCGCCGATTGTTGCTGCTACCGTTGTTACCTCCATCGGTTTCTCTTTGCTGGCGGTAGGTGCTAACTCCTTCGGCGGTGGCTTCGGTAACCCGAACTTCGGTGATGCTCCTTATATTATTGTAGGTACGATTACTTTGGTAAGCTGCATTGCCTACAATATTTTCGCCAAATCCTTCTATAAACAGCTTTCCGTGCTTTTTGGTTTGATTGTCGGCTATGTAGTTGCTTATTTTATGGGCATGGTAAACATGAGCAAGCTCGCTGAGGTTAAGCTGATTGCTATTCCTCAGCTGATGCCTTTTGCCATGGAATTCCATCCTGATGCAATTTTTGCATTCTTTTTGATATTCCTGGTTTCCGCTACCGAAACCATTGGTGATACCTCCGCAATGACTGCTATCGGTCTGCGCCGTGATGTTAAAGAGAAAGAAATTTCCGGCTCCATTGTCTGCGATGGTTTGGTAAGCAGCTTGTCTTCCGTTTTCGGCTGCCTGCCTATTACCTCCTTCAGCCAGAACGTTGGCCTGATTGCTATGACGAAGGTTGTTAACCGTTTTGCTATCATGACAGGCGCTGTTATTATGATTATGGCAGGTCTGTTCCCAGCGTTGGGCGTGCTGCTGGCATCTCTGCCGGAGGCTGTTTTGGGCGGTTGCACCTTGATGATGTTCGGTTCTATCGTAGTCAGCGGCGTGCAGATGATTGCCAACTGCGGCTACAATTCCCGTAATGTAACGATTGCTTCTTTGGCACTCAGCATCGGTATCGGCTTTACTCAGACGCCGGCAATTTTTAAGATTTTCCCTGATCTGATTAAGAATGTTTTTGCAGAAAACTGTGTAGCCGTAGTTTTTATCGTGGCTATGGTGTTAAATATTATTCTGCCTAAAGAGGAAGAAGAATAACGATACGTGTTTTAAAATAAAGAGGGGTTACAAATGAAGATTATTGATGCCCATATGCATTATTACAATGTTGATGGTTTTGTGCAGGTTGCAGCCAATGCAGGCTATGAAAATACAGCGGCCTGCTGGCAGAAAATATGCGAAGAAAACAATATCGTTTTTTCCGTAGCTATGGGCAACACTAATTATACGTCTTCAAAATACGGCGGTGTCACACCGCGCATGATTGACCTTGCAGCGCCTTTTGACGAAAAGCATTACAATCAGCCGCAGAACATGGGTTACTGCATGGGTGTAAACAGCGAGGCTATAACCGAAGCAAATGCGGAAAAAACAGCGCAGGAATTTGAACGCTTTATTAAGGACCCGCATTGTCTGGGCATTAAGCTCTATCCCGGTTATAATGCTGTCTATGTCAATGATAAAAGGCATTGGCCGCTGTTTGAACTGGCGCGTGCCTATAATGTGCCCGTAGCAATTCACACAGGCGATACTGCCTGGCCCAGCGGCCTTTTGAAATACTCGCATCCGCTGACTGTTGATGAAGCGGCAGTGGCGTTCCCTGACGTAACCTTTGTCATAGCGCATTGCGGCTGTCCCTGGTTTGCCGATGCGGCAGAGGTGGCCTGCAAGAACGCCAACGTATGTATTGACCTTTCCGGTCTGGTGGAGGGCAATCCTAAACCGTTGATGCTGCTCGAAAGACAGCGTGGCTTTTTGCGTCAGTTGCATACCTGGCTGAATTATCTTGGTAACTATGAAAAAATCATGTATGGCAGCGACTGGCCGCTGGTGAATATTCCCCTGTATATCTGGATGATCAGCCACGTTGTTCCCGAATGCTATCACGAGGATGTATTTTATAACAATGCAGTAAGGATTTACAGTAAAATCGGCAAGCTGCTGGAAAAGTGCGGAGGTTGAGATGGGACAGCCTGATATCAAAGAAATAGAGGCAGGGCTTAAGGATTGGGACTTTGTGCGCAATCTGCCTGCTGCAATTGGAGATTATACCCTTGTGCCGGGTTCCGGTATCAACGGGCAGATTTTGAATATTGCGGCCTATGTGCACGAAGCATCGCACTGCCGTCTTGATTTGACTTATACAAAAGAAACCTTTGACTATGTGCCGGTAAAAACCGTAGGCCTGCATACGTTTCGCGACGTGCGCTTCTTCTGCCGTGACCGCGAGCACTTTGCCGACATGATGCGCAAGAGTCTGCCGGATATTCTGGCCAGCATGGACAAGAAAACCGTGCATACGCTGCCGTATGAAGCGAAAGCGCTGCATTTTGAGCAGTGGGACTATTGGCGTACGCTGCCTGCCCAAGTAGGAGATTATGAGCTGTATATTACGCCCGATAATCCCTTGCCTTATATCAATGGTTCCTTTATCTTTTTGGATTATACTGATTTTAAGCATGGCAATCAGATATACTTTTCCTATAATATTTTCCGTGATGAGCTGTTTGCGGAAATGCGCAAGAATCATCTGCCCTTGACCACAGACGCTTTTGACGTGCTTGGCAACGTGCCGGCGGAGGATAAGCTGCAGGCTTTGCAGGTGCATATAGAGGAAAAATTGATGGCTGCATTGGATGATTTAAAAAAAGTATAAAAAGATGTTGACAAAATAGGTTCAAGCCTGTATAATATAATTCGTAGTTGATTGGCCCGGTGGTTCAGTTGGTTAGAATGCCGCCCTGTCACGGCGGAGGTCGTGGGTTCGAGTCCCATCCGGGTCGCCAATCATGCCTCGGTAGCTCAGTTGGTAGAGCAAAGGACTGAAAATCCTTGTGTCCACAGTTCGATTCTGTGCTGAGGCACCAATCCAAAAACAGCACCTGCTATTGCGGGTGTTTTTTTATTATCTGTATATCTATATCTGCTTAAACACATTTTTCAGCCAGCAAGGAGTGTTATCATGTTTGAAAAATTTTTCCATGAAGTAACCGGTCCCTATATCTGGGGTCTGATTCTGCTTTTATCCCTGCGTGCCATCTTTTCTTCCGTACGTAAAAAGGATTATCCGCACGCTGCTGCTTTTATCGTTGTAGCCATTGCTGCCGCATTTATGACAGCAAGCGCACTTGATATGCTTCCGCCTGCTATAGCAGAAATATTTGCATAAGAAAAAGGCTGCTGCAAAGCGACCTTTTTGCAAGCCGAACGCCGCTTACGCGGCGTTTTTTTGTGCTTATTTTCAGTTGATGCCGGTTACATCAAAGCCGGTATCCTCAACAGCAGTCTTCAGAACTGCATCATCCAGTCCTGCGCCCTCAACAACCGCATTATTGTTTTCCAAGGAAACAACAACATTGGTTACACCTGCTACAGCAGCAAGTGCTTCCTTAACAGCGCCAACACAATGTTGGCAATGCATACCTTCGATAGCAATAGTCTTAGTCATAATAAAATCTCCTTTGCAATTACAATTTTATAAAACGCAGTCTTAGTGCGTTAGTAACAACAGAAACACTGCTGCAGCTCATCGCCGCCGCTGCAATCAGCGGATTCAGCAGCCAGCCGAAGGCTGTATAAAACACACCTGCGGCAAACGGAATACCGACAGCATTATAAATAAAGGCCCAGAAAAGATTTTCCTTGATATTGGTCATCACACTGCGGCTTAAACGGATAGCCTTCGCCACATCCAGCAAATCACTCTTGATCAGAACCATATCAGCAGCCTCAATCGCAATATCCGTACCGGCACCGATAGCAACGCCCACATCGGCACGCGCCAACGCCGGCGCATCGTTGATGCCGTCGCCTACCATGGCGACAATATGGCCCTCCTGCTGCAGCTTGCGTACCACCGCTTCCTTATCCTGCGGCAGCACCTGCGCAATAGCCTCATCTACGCCAACCTGCGCACGAATCGCCTCCGCCGTCGCCCGGTTATCACCTGTTACCATCAGCACACGCAGGCCCATTGCCTGCAGCTTGCCGATTGCCTCCTTACTCGTAGGCTTTACGGTATCGGCAACAGCAATACAGCCTAAAAGCTCGCCTGCACGTACAAAATATAACGGTGTTTTTCCCTGTGATGCAAGCTTGTCATACTGGTCCATCAAACTGCTGATATCAACACTCAACGCCTCCAGCAGCTTGAGATTGCCTACCGCACATTCAGCTCCCGCAAGCTCCGCTGTAACACCCTGACCGGGGATTTGCTTATAATTGCCGGCTTCCGGCAAAGCAAGCTGCTTTGCTTCGGCAGCAGCAACAATAGCTTCACCCAACGGATGCTCCGACAGCTTTTCCAAGCCTGCGGCAAAGGCCAGCAATTCATTTTCCGTAACCTTTATAGGTAAAATATCCGTCACAACCGGCTTGCCTGCCGTAATGGTGCCTGTTTTGTCTAAGATAACGGTATCAATCTTATGCGCTGTTTCCAACGCTGTTGCCGATTTAATCAGAATACCGCTCTTGGCACCGCGCCCTGTGCCTACCATAATCGCCGTCGGTGTTGCCAATCCCAAAGCACAGGGACAGGAAATAACGAGCACCGAAATGGCAATCGTCAGCGCAAAATGCCAGCTTGCGCCCAGCGCCAGCCAAATAGCCGCTGCAATCACTGCAATACTGATAACAGCAGGCACAAAATAACCGCTCACCTTATCAGCCAGCTTGGCAATAGGAGCTTTCGATGAGGTTGCCTCATCCACCAGCGCAATAATCTTCGCCAAAGCTGTATCTGCACCAATCGCAGTTGCTTCCATCTTAAAGTAACCGCTTCTGTTAATAGTGCCGCCGATAACCTTGTCACCGATTGTTTTATCTACCGGCAGGCTTTCACCCGTCAGCGCGCTTTCGTCCAGGGCAGCGCTGCCCTCAATAATTTCGCCGTCCACAGGTACGGAAGCACCGCTTTTTACAATCAGCACATCGCCTGTTACAACCTCCTCTACAGGTATTTCTCCCTGCAGACCGTGACGCTCGACAAGTGCCGTTTTCGGCGTAAGGTTCATCAGCGCCTTAATCGCATCAGAGGTGTGGCTCTTTGCCCGTGCCTCCATAAACTTGCCGACGGTTACAAGCGCCAAAATTACGGCACTAGCTTCAAAATATAAAGCATCGGCAAAGCCCGGCAGCAAATCCAGATGATTATGACCAAAGGCATACGCCATGCCAAATACGGAATACAAGCCGTAAATAAAGGATGCACCGCTGCCCACGGCAATCAGCGAATCCATATTAGGCGCACCGCTTAAAAGATTGCGCACACCGTGGATAAAATACTTGCGGTCGATAAAGAGCACCGGAATACACCACAGCATCTGCAGCAAAGCGTTAATCAGCTCGTTTTCCTGCCCCAGGATAAAGCCTGGCAGCGGCCAGCCCCACATGAGCCCCATGTGTTGGTAAAAGACAAGACCGGCAAAAATCAGCGAGCCGATAAGACGCTGACGCATCTCCTCCATCTCCTGTGCCGCCGTATCCTGCTGAGGTACAGGTGCTGCAACATTTGCAGCATGCACTCTCGCGCCAAAGCCCAGCTTTTCAATGCGGGCAATAATCTCTTTTTCATCCACAACGCTTTCATCAAAGGTAACGTGCGCATTATTTTTCAGCAGATTAACGTTCATCTGCTCCACACCCTGCATCTTGTTAACAACCTTTTCGATGCGCGAAGAGCAGGCACTGCAGCTCATGCCCGTTATATCAAGTAATTGTTTTTTCATCGTGGCTCCTTTCACTTACTATCTATTTGACGTAAAATTTTTTGTCCACTAACGTACTTTGCAACATTCAAGATGCTAAAGGAAGAAAAAAGCGTCGTTGAATTTTGATATGTGAGTGGAAATTATGTAAATTTGTAAATTATGTATGCCGTTTGTCGTTGGTTGACAAGTTGTCGGCAAGCGACAAATGCTTTAATGTGGATAAATTATTTAGATAGACAGAGTGCATCATTTAATAAAAAATCATATTGTTCGCCGCGTGCTTAAGGTGTTTTTCGCCTTGATAGTGCTTGTGGTTTTGTTGCCTTTCTCGCTTTACATTCCGTGGGTACAGAGTGTGGCAAAAGACTACGCTTGCCGCTACGCCAGCGAATCGACAGGTTTAGATATTAAACTCAACCGCATATTGTTGGAGTTTCCGCTCGACTTGAGCATCGAAGGCTTGAGCGTGGTGGAGGAGAGTGGCGACACGATGGTGCGCGCCGAGAGGTTTGTGGCAGGAGTGGAATTTATGCCACTTTTGGATATGAACTTCAAAATTGGCGACGCAGAATTGGTCAACGGCTATTATCATCTGCTTTCTGCCGATTCGTCAACCGTGCTTTCGGCACAGGTGGATTACTGCAAACTCCTTGGCACTGATTTGGATTTGAATCACCGAGTGCTCAATTTGATTGATGGTGAATTGAATGGAGGCAAAGTTACCTTCACTTCATATCCCCACAAGGCGGTGGAAGAGCCCGACACGGCTGCAGCACAGCCTTGGCGCATCAATGCCTACCACTTGGCGTTGGCTGACATTGACTTCACGATGCGAATGTTGCCGACTATCGACAAATTACACGCCTATATCGGTAAGGCGGAAATGAAAAACGGAGTTATTGACACCGGCAAACACACCGTAGATGCCCACACACTTGCGGTGGACAGCGCCGATGTTCGATACTACACGTTGAGCGAACATGATGCCGAAATCTATAGCCAACTTCACCCTCTGCCCCCCGACACTATCAATAACCCGAACGATACAGTTACTTGGGTGGTGCGAGGTGATTCCATCCGACTGAGCAAAAGTCATATCATATATGCGCAGCGCAGCGTGATGCCAAGCGCAGGATTCGACCCGAATTATATAGAGTTGAGCAATGTGAATGTGCAGTTGCGCAACCTGTATAACAGGGCATCGACTGTGACCGTAGATGTGGACCACATCAGCGGCAAGGAACGTTGTGGACTTGAAATAGAGCAAGCCAACGGCAGTATCTATGTGGATGAAAATAAGATTGACGTGAACAAATTCCGCTTGAAAACATTTTTGAGCGAGTTTTACGTTGATGCGCACGCTCCGTTCACGTTGCTCAACGACAAGCCTACGGGCAACTTCGTTATCGACACCGACAACCGAATTGCTCTGCAAGAGTTGGGACTGCTTCACCCTGCGTTGAAAGCCACATTGCGCCAAATTCCGCAATACAATCCACTCGCGCTCAAAGGAAAGGTGCAAGGCACACCAGAGCATCTCGACATCAAATCATTTACTGCCACTATTCCGAAATATCTCGATGCCACAGCCAGCGGCGTGGTGAATCACCCACTTGATATGAAGCGACTGAATGGCAATATCGCCTTCAACGCCAAGTTCCCCAACTTGAATTTCGTGAAGCCATTGGCACTCGACGCTGCCACCAGCAAGCAGGTGAATTTCCCACCGATGACGGTGAAAGGCGATGCTAAATTTGGCGGAAACTCATATTCTGGCAGCCTCGACATGCGCTTGGAGGGCGGCTCGTTGGTGGGCAAGGGCAGTTTCAACGGCAACCGCAATCAGTATGCAGTGGATGCCGATTTCACCAATTTCCCTGTGCGCGCCATCATGCCACTTGCGCCAGTTGACCATCTCACAGCCCATGTGAAGGCCGACGGCCACGGATTCGACTTCTTGAAAGCGTCAACGGCGGTGAATGCCGATGTGAATCTTGGCAGCGTGACCTACGACGGCATGACCTATCGCGACATCACCGCACAAGTGAATATGAACGCTGGCGATGTGACAGCAAGGGTCAATTCAAATAACCCTAACTGCAACCTGTTTATGGATGCGCAAGGTAAAATCCAGGGCGAAAGATACATCTTCAATGTGAATGGCAATATCCGCGACTTCGATGCCAACGCTTTAGGATTCACCGATTTCCCATTGAACGGCACTGGCGAAATTGCGGCATTCGTTGACTACGATACACGCACGAAGAATTGCGAATTTAATGCTGACTTGAACCACATCAACTGGAACTACGACGGCACCCAACTTGTGAGCGAAAACACCGAATTGAGGTTTGTGTCGAACGACAGCACGGTTGAGGCATTTGTTGATAACGAGGAAACACATCTCGATTTCAAGGCGGAATGTGGTCTCGATGAGTTTATGAAAAATATCGATGTGAGTTTGGCTGAGGTTGACAGGCAGATTGCCGCCCGCGCGCTCAATGTGTCGGCATTGCAGGACTTGTTGCCCAAATTCTCGTTGAAGATGAAAGTGGGTCCAAGTGGTCTGGTACCACGCTATTTGGCGCGCTACGAGATTGATGTTCGTGACTTTGAGTGCGAGGTGAAGAACGATAGCATCATCAACCTCGATGGTTATATCCACCAACTCAGTATGGGCACCACCGCCATTGACACCATCACCATTCATGCGCACGAACTCACCAACAAATACTTGCGATTCGACTTGCACATGGGCAACCGACCTGGCACATGGGACGACTTCGCACAGGTGGATGTGCGTGGCGGCGCGAAGGATTCAATTGTGGATTTCTTGGTGGAACAGCGTAATATCAATAAGGAGATGGGCTACCGACTGGGTGCGCACGCCACACTCACAGGCGAAAACATCAAAACCCGACTGTTTCCCACCAAGCCGATTGTGGCGTATCGCCAATGGGAGGTGAACACCGACAATCACCTTGACTTCAACTACAACAGCAAGATGCTTGATGCCAACGTGGTGATTAAGAATGAGAAAAGTAGTTTTGCACTGCATACCGAGCCTACCGACGATCCAACGAAAGAAAACATCTTCCTCAAAGTGAAGAATATGAAGTTGGAGGAATGGCTTTCGGGCATTCCTACGCTTCCAAGTGTGAGCGGAGCCGTAGATGCTGACATCAAATTGCTTTACGATGGCAAAAACTTCGACGGTACAGGCGACTTGGCTATCCAGCAACTGCACTACGATGGGCAAGGCGTGGGCGATGTGAAACTCAATACTGGTTTGGCGTATGACCCAGAATTGGGCAGCACGAAGTTAAATGCCGTGATGGACCTCGACGGCTCAAAGGTGGCACTCGCTTACGGTGTGCTCAACGACACCACCGCCGCGAACCCGATGAACGTGAATTTGCACCTCAACCGATTCCCATTGCAGAAAGCCACAGCATTTGTACCTGGAGGATATGTGCGCCTCGGTGGTTATGCCGATGGCGAGGTGAAAATGCTCGGCACATCAGACGCGCCGGTGTTCAGCGGCTTTGTAAAGGGCGATTCTGCCGTGATTGAATTGCCTCGCTATGGCAGCAAACTCCGACTTTCCGATGCCTCTATTCCAATTGAGAACAGCATTATCAGTTTCAATGATTTTGGTATCAAGGGCTTGAATGGCAAGGTGGCGAAGATGAATGGTGAAGTGAATATCGGCACTATGGATATGGATTTGCGCGTAAATGGCAAAAACATTCAGTTCATCGGTTCCAAACAGCGAAGTTACAGCGAAGTGTTTGGCAAGGGCTTTGCCGACATTTCGGCAAAAATCAGCAGCAAAGCAAGTGCCATGCAGATGTATGCCAAACTCTCGTTGCTCACAGGCTCGAATATTACCTATGTGCTTCAAAGCGATGTGAACGATTTGACCTCCAGCACCGTTGATGAGGATATGGTGAGATTCGTGAATCCATCCGATTCCACAGGCGGCAGCCCATTGCTCACCACTGATGCGGCAAGTGCCTCGTCGGACATCAATATCGACATCACCATTCAGCAAGGCGTGAAAATCAACGCATTCCTCACGCCCGACGGCAAAGACCGTGTGAACGTTGACGGCAGCGGTCGTTTGCGCTATTCTATCGACTTTGCTGGGAAGGACAATATGGTGGGTGTTTACACCATCGAAAGTGGTAGCGTGCGCTATACGCCACCTGTGATTTCTCGCAAGATTTTCAGAATTAATTCGGGTAGCAGCATCACTTGGAATGGCGATGTGCTCAATCCGCAACTCAATCTGGTGGGTGAGCAAACCACAAGGGCAAGTGTCACTGGCGCTGATGGCAAGTCGAAACTCGTGAACTTCCTAATTACCGCAAAGATTGCCAACACCTTGAAGAAAATGGATTTGACGTTCGACATCAGCACCGAAGACGATATGACAGTGAAGAATGAAATTCAGGGCATGACAGATGTGCAACGCTCGAATGTGGCAATGAATATGCTGCTTTATAATTCCTACTCAGGAACCAGTTCGGCAGGTAATTTCAACCTTTCGACCACTGGCGCGCTCTATTCATTCCTCCAGTCGCAAATCAACAGTTGGGCGGCAAGCACGCTGAAAGGCGTGGACCTCTCTTTCGGCATCAATCAGTTTGGTGGCAAGACCGACGGATCTACCACGCAAACCAGTTACAGTTATCGACTGTCGAAGTCGCTGTTCAACGACAGGTTCAAGATTGTGGTGGGTGGCGAATACAGTACAGCCGCCACCAGTGAGCAGAATATCAGCAACAACTTGATTAGCGACATTTCGCTTGAATACTCGCTCAACGACACCGGCTCAAGGTATCTGCGCCTGTTCCGCCACACTGGTTGGGAAAGCGTGCTTGAGGGCGAAGTGACGGAAATGGGCGTGGGCTTTGTGATGAAGCGCAAGGCTCCGACTTTGAAAATGCTGTTCCGCAGTTTTAAACCACGCTTCTTGAGGCGCTTTAACCCCTTAGCATTGGGATTCCAGTGGTTATACACCCAAAGCCCGATTGGGAACGGTGTGCGGTAGTATGGCGAATAGAGCGAATTGTTGGGCGCCACATCGATTGCCTCAAAAATCTGGTCTTGCACATCGCCGTCAATCTTCGTGTTGTTCTCTTTATAGTTGAGCTTCTTCACACCCGTGTAGAGCACTTCGCCGGAGACTACCTCGAAACTGAATTTGAGACATCTGACAGTACCAATCCCGTCCACGTTTTTGTTCTCCTTGCCCAAGTACCTGAAATGCAGGGTATAGACATCATCGTCAACCGCGAAGGTCATCGGATAATCCTCCCCTTCCCTAAGCTGGTCCACATCAACGTTGCGAAGGACATAGTACATCAACGGGATGTCATAGGTACACTTGTCAAGGGGCAATGTGGCCGAGAACTCCCCCTTTCTTGAATTGCTCAAGGAAGCGCTTATGTGCTCATTGCCGGGAGTGTGCACATAAGAGTAGAGGTTCGTGCATGTGTACTTTCCCTCTCTCGCGAACCGGGTGAACTTCATCGGACGCATGCCGTCACGGGTGAACCATGAGTCAAGATCCTCCTTGACACGGAAAAACTTCTCATAGAACCTCTGCGTCTTGCCCGTCATGGACGCATGGAAGACTTTCCGCCCGTTCAGGATGACAGTGTCAACCTTAAGAGTGGCCTGGGCCACATCCGCGTTGATAAGTCCCCATTTATAATGGATGGTGAACACCAACTTCTCGCCACCTTTGAAAGCCAGATTCTCCTCCTTGAGCATCCTGACAGGGATGCACTTCCCCTCACCGGCAGCGAAAGCCGGCACGGAAGAAAGCATGAATATGGCGGCAAAGACGCCGAAAAGTTTCGATATGCTCATCAGAATTCAGTGTTATTGTCAAACTCATTGTTCATCGCCGAGTTCATGGCGGACTCGGTGCCACCCATCTCCTCAGCCCTGGCGACCAGAGTGTCTCCCGGCTCGACGAAGCGAACCTGCTCGGCCTTGAAGAGCATGTCGATGTCGCACACCTCACCGTTACGGTGCTTGGCGATGATGACCTGCGTGGTTTCCTTACCGTCAGGAGTCTCACCAAGCCCCACATAATCAGGACGATGGATAAATATCACCATGTCAGCGTCCTGCTCGATTGATCCAGACTCGCGAAGGTCGCTCAGCTGAGGTTTTCCGCTGCCGCCGGTCCTCTTTACGGCATCACGGGACAACTGTGACAAGGCTATGATCGGAACGTTCAGTTCCTTTGCCGTGGCCTTGAGGGTTCTGGAGATCGCCGCGACCTCCTGCTCACGCATTCCGCGCAGTTCCGCCGGCCCCTGCATCAACTGAAGGTAATCGACGATGACAAGACGGACATCCTTGGCCTTGACCAACCTCTTGATCTTGGTCCTGAACTCCATAAGAGGGATGCTCGGGGTGTCGTCAATGTACAGCGGAGCCTTTGAAAGGTTGGCCAGTCTGGTCTCAAGCTGCTGCCAGTCCCAAGGATCCAGTTTGGCTCCACCCTTGAGTTTGTCGGCAGGCAGGCCTGACTCGGTCGTCATAAGCCTCATGACCAACTGCAAGGCTGACATTTCCAAGGAGAACACGGCCACAGGCATGTGGTAGTCAACAGCAGCGTTTCTGGCAAGGTTGAGCGCGAAGGCTGTCTTTCCGACAGAAGGACGGGCCGCAAGAATGATCAGGTCGGAAGCCTGCCACCCTCTCGTGACACGATCCAGAGACTGGAAACCGGATGGAACACCACTCAATCCCCCGGAAGCCTTCTGGTTCTTCTCCACCACTTTCATTGCCTCGTTGAGCACCGAGCCGATCTCCTGAATGTCGGTCTTGACACTGCTCTGGATAGCGTTGTAGATCCTTGACTGCGCCCCGTCGATCAGGTCATCGACCTTCACGGCTTCGTCGTAGGAATCCCTCAGTATCTCGTATGAGGCCGTGATCAACTCCCTCTGGATGTTCTTCTGCTTCAGAATCCTGACATAATACTCGATGTGGGCGGCCGCGCCCACCTTCTCGGACAACCCTGCAAGAGCGACAGGGCCACCTACCGCTTCCAGATTACCGTTCTCACGAAGTTTCGCGCTGACGGTCACTATGTCCACAGACACATGCTCGTTCACAAGCGATGTCATGGCCTCGAAGATCATCCGGTGCCGGGGATCATAGAAGCAAGAAGCAGTGAGCTCCTCAAGCGCCGTGTCAACGGATGAGGGTTCGATCAGCATGGCTCCAAGGACAGCCTCTTCGACTTCAAGAGCTTGAGGCGGTTTGTTTCCCATCTCAA
>OQWA01000180.1_pt1 | contig 16668 bp, 14 predicted proteins | sample 1691581 | NCBI WGS metagenome assembly OQWA01 (sample SAMN03418264, study PRJEB22391) | human gut metagenome | biome: human-gut; feature: organic feature; material: feces | host: Homo sapiens | place: Tanzania | collected 2013-01
ATTATTCTGTTATAATATAATTGTTATGAATAAGAAAAAAGAAGTAATAAAATTCTAACCGACCGTATTCGGTTGCATTATGTGGAAATACCGAAGTTTAGCAAAAAGAGTAATATTTAAGAAAGAATTAAGAAATTAGATTTTATTTTTAAAATCAAATAAATCTGTACCAAGTAAAACATTATCAACCATATTTTCAGCAATTTTTTTATCTTCTGCTTTTACTTGAACATCCTGTTTGTAATTATTCGCTATAATAGTTACTATATAATCTTTTCTTCTTTTGAACATAATTCTCTCCTATTCCATAAGTTTTTAAATAACTTATAATATCAAAATCAAAGACATCTACTAATGCTCTATTAATTTTATCTAATTGATAATCTACATTATCCGAAATCAAGGACATTATTTCTATAAACATCCAATCCCAACTTGTCTCGTAAGCATCTTGCAGACTAGTCCTGATGTCTTCATAGACAACGATGTTGTTTCCGTTCAGATTCGCATTATACCACTTCCGACCATTTATAAATGCTTCTTCCCAAGCAAGAAATTCCGCCTCGTCTTGAACGGTTTGCCTCCTCCACGGAACGTTCAGGCAGCCATAGCGTTCTGAATCAAGTCCTGAAATCGGTTTCCGGGGATGTAATGTTGAAACACCGGCTTCTCCCTGATGATAAGGATCGACAATTTGATAGGCCTCTTTCTCGTCGCAGTAGCCTGACCAGGCGTAATCAAGATATTCACCGACCTTGATTCCGCCGGTGGCAGCGGTGTCCCAGAAATATTCGGTGGGCTCTTCATAGTCAGTCAGAGTCAGGAGTTTGTCTTTGCCGAGGAGTTCTCGCAGGGCTTTGATCAACTTTGGGTAGGAGGTGGTGTTCATCGGAGGCATCCCCTCCTTGCCGTAGCCGGAGTTGCGGTCCCATAGATTGATGCCGTCGAAGCTGTACTGGCTCATCAGCAGACGCACCTGCTCCACGAAATCTTCTATCTGGGAGTCGGTCATATTGCAGAATCCGATTCCTTGTCCGCCACCCTCGATGCAGAGGCAGACTTTTCTGCCGCTTTCCTGGACGGGACGTACCCTTGTGGTCCAGTGGTCGAGGACGTACCTGAGATCGGGAGCGAGTTTCAGGAGAGCACGGCCGGTTGCGGTGTCGTAAGCCACGGTGGAACGTCTCAGGTTCACGATGCTCCCGATTGCCTTGTACCAGTCATCCTTGCTTGAACCCATCAGATAATAGTCGGTGACAAGGCGAGGATCGTACTGGGTGGTGTTCAGGTAAAACACGAAGAATGCCGGGGCTTCGGTGAGTTCGGCAACCCCTTTGAACGGTTCTCGCACAGTTATCTCGTAGTAGAGCGTGTTTTTGCCCATTGACGCACCCGAGACCGCTGCGGAGACAGGAAGGAGATACTTGCCGGGTTCCAGCTTGTTGCCCAGCGCGTTCTTGGAGCAGAGATTCAGCCTTATAATGTCAGATGAGGTCTTGCCGGTCGGATGGTATTGAGGTCGCGCAAGACCTTTTCCCTGATTTTGAACGTCTCCGGGTGTGAAATGACCACGTCATTGAATGTGAATTTGCGTATGGGAGTCGCATCTTTCTCGCTCTCGTTACGTGTGTATTCATTGATACGGTACTCCAGGAATCGACTACGTTCAATTTCCAAAAGGATGGTATTATCATCCCGCTTGTTATGAATTGAAAATGAATCCACAAGAGCAGCATCCACTTTGGGTAGGAAGCGAGACAAAAGAAGAATATGCAGTTTATGTAGAAGCAATGTATCGGTTCATTCAAAAGAAATTTGGAAAGAACATGGATATGGGGCTGGCCCTGCGACAGTTTGGTATGATTTATAATCGTCATAAAGATGATGGCTGGACATATGAGAATATGTATAAAGCCTTCCGATACTTTTACGAAGAGAAGAAGGGTGATTGGAAGAAATCAAATGGTGGATGCTGGGCAATTGAACTTTGTTATAACGAAGCTATGGATTTCTATGCACGACTTGAAAAAGAACGGGAAGCAATTGCGCAATCTATCAGTAAAGAACCTCCCAAATCCAAAATGATTATCATTCCCCGGATGGAGAAAAAACGTAAAAAGGAAATTTACAACATAGAAGAGTGGTGAGTAGATGCTAACTGATAAAAATGCCATTAGACAGGTGCTGGGCTGTCTTATGAAAAAGCCAGCTCTGCTTAGTGAGCGTGATAAGTATAGTCTACAGCCAGGCGATTTTACCAGTAAATTTGAGCGTTATATTTTCATTGCCATCTTAAACCTATATACAAGTGGCGCGCAGAACATCAACGAAATTGATGTGGATACTTATCTTAGCACACATAAAGACCAATATATCATTTTCCAACAACAAAAGGGAATTGATTACTTGCAAGATGCGCTAGATATGAGCGCATTAGAAAACTTTGAATACTACTACAACAGAATAAAGAAGTTCAATTGTCTAAAAGACCTTCAGGAGGCTGGCTATGATACTTCTCGTTTTTATTGCGAAAATGAATTAGACCCTAAGCAATTTGATATCAACCAACGTTTTGAAACTCTAACTCCTAAGAAAATTTTTGAAGAAATCAAAAAGGGAATATACGACGTTGAAAGAGAATATGTTGGTGGAGATGCTTCAATCACTGCTGACGTTTCTTATGGAATTGAAGAGTTATTGGAGAAATTGAGAGTTGCTCCTGATGTTGGTCCTCGTTTTCAGGGGAAGTATTTCAACACGATTACTCGTGGTGCACGACAGGGAAAGTATTATGTTGTATCTCTTGGAAGCGGAGTGGGTAAAACTAGACTTCTACTTGGCGAGGCTTGTTATCAAGCTTTTCCTATGCGCTTTGATTCTCTAAATGGTGAATGGAAAATTACTGGGAATAGTGAAAAAACCTTATTCATTGCCACAGAGCAGGATATTGAAGAAATTCAAACTATGGTTATTGCTTATCTTTCAGGTATAAATGAAGAAGTCATTATCTCTGGTCGCTACACTGAAGCCCAAATGCAAATTCTCAAAGAAACTACAGAAGTAATCAAAAAATATAAAGATAACCTTCAGATTGTGCGAGTTCCTATGCCATCCGTTGAAGTTATCAAATCAGTTATCCGACAGAACTGTCTGCTTTATGACATCAGAAATGTATTTTTTGATTATATCTTTTCTAATCCAGCACTCCTGAATGAGTTTAGAGATTTACGCATTCGAGAAGATGTTGCCTTATTGATGCTATCAACTGCATTGAAAGATTTGGCTGTTGAACAAAATGTTTTTATGATGAGTGCTACTCAGGTAAATTCAAATACCGATGGAAATGAGAAAGGTATTAAGAATCAAAACTCAATCAGAGGTTCAAAGAGCATAATTGACAAGGCTGATATTGCCCTTATTGGTGGTTTAGTCCCTGAAGAGCAACTTAAGGACATTGCCGCTTATGTCCAAAAATATGGAATGCCCACCCAAGTTCAAGATGTTTATAAAGTTCGTCGTGGTAAGTGGACAAACCTCAAAATTTGGAGTCAAGTCGACCTTGGTACTTGCCGCCGCAGAGACCTTTTTGTTACTGATGCCAACTTTAAAGAAATCACCATAGAATCAATTGAATATAACTTTGATGATAACTATGGCGTTTATAATGCTTTTATTCATCATCTGAATGGTATTGAAGTAGATCCCAATACTGGTGAGGTTTTAGAACAGAAAGAAAAATATGTTGAGCCAGAAATTGAAGTAAATGAAAATGCAGGACTATTAGATGTAAGAGGGAACATTATTGGTACCGGAAAAACCGAAGGCGCGCCTGCGATAGAAAGCAGTGTATTTGGAGGTTTGTTATGAGCTTGAATTATCAAGAAATTGTTGACAATCTTACTCCCGAGATAGTGGAAAAACTTCTCTACTCACTCGGTGCGCAGGAGGTTATTAAAAAGGATTCATACCTCATCTCCAATACCATTTGCCACAATATATCAGATGGAAGTATGAAGTTGTATTATTATTATGACTCTCATACTTTTGTCTGTTATACCGAATGTGGAGCCTTTAGCCCGTTTAATTTCCTAAAACATTATTATGAAGAGAGAGGAATTTCTTATGATTGGTATAAAGATGTTTATTGCGTTCTAGCAAATGCAGCCAATGTATCTACACTATCTACCTTTGTGCCGGATGCTTATAAATCTCAAAGAGGGAAGTATCAACGTAAGAATCAAAACGTAATCCTACCTACCTATCCGTCCTCTATTCTTTCTATTTTTTCTGATACTTGTCCAGATGAATGGCTATTAGAAGGAATAACAGAAGAATCAATGGAAAAATATCAAATCAAATACTCTATTTCGCAAAACAAAATTATTATTCCTCATTTTAATGCAAAAGGCGAACTAGTTGGAATTAGAGGGCGCACCCTCGATCCAATTGAAGCTGAAGAATTTGGCAAGTATATGCCAGTAAAATTAGAAGGGCAATGGTATGCTCATCCTCTTTCTTTGAATTTATATGGGCTAAATTTAGCTATTCCAGCAATAAACAAAACAGGGAGAGTGATATTGGTTGAAGGCGAAAAATCAACTTTACTCTGCGATAGTTTTTATGGTTATAGCAACGCTGTTGCGGTGTGCGGAAGCAATCTCCATAAGACACAACTAAATTTATTACTAAAACATACGAAAGCACGAGAAATTATAATCGCTTTTGATAAAGAGTATACAACTCCAGCCTCAGAGGAAGGAGAACGTTATTTTGAAAAACTAAGAAAAATTTGTTCTCGTTATAGCGCATATTATAATTTCTCTTTTATATATGACCGAGAAGGCTTACTTGATCTAAAAGATAGTCCTTTTGATAGAGGGAAAGAAGTCTTTGAGGAATTACTAAAAAAGAGAGTGGTTATCAAAGAATGAAATATAACCTAGTAAATGAAAATTTCACATACGACTATGGGAAAAACCTACTACAAGCGCGCGGTGTAAAAGATGTGAAAAAATTTCTCCGGCCGAACAAATCTTGTCTTCAAGACCCAGCCTGGCTAAGTAATATCGCCCAAGGAGTAGAATTACTTCACGAAGTCCTTAAATCTGGTAAGCCAATCTTTACAGTAGTTGACTGTGATTGTGACGGCTATGGGTCCGCGGCAATATTATACCAATATATTAAAGAAGTCTCTCCCAATACTGAAATTGATGTTTATTTCCATACCGGGAAACAACATGGTTTAGCAGATGTAATTGATGAAATTTTAGAATCAGATAAAAAATATGGTCTTTGTTTTATTGCTGACGCAGGCAGTAATGATTATGAACAGATTGAGCGACTTGGTGAAGAAGGTATTCAGACTATATGTGTAGACCATCATGAATGCGACCGAGAAGTTTCATTATATTGTGTTCTTATCAATAATCAAATTTCTCCAAGTTATACCAACAAAGACCTCTGCGGCGGTGGCATGGTGTTCCAGTTCTGCCGCTATTATGACATAGTATATGGATACAACTATGCTGACAAATACATAGACCTAGCAGCACTGACTATTATCAGTGATATGATGGATGTACGTTCACTAGAGAATCGTTATATTATCACCGAAGGTCTTACGCACATCACAAACCATTTCTTTATTGACATCATTGATCGACAATCTTTCTCAATGGGCGGTAAAGTCAATCCTATCTCTGTAGCTTTTTACATCGTCCCCCTAATCAATGCCATGATACGAGTTGGAACTCAAGATGAAAAAGAAAGACTCTTCTGGGCTTTTGTGGATGGGCGAAAAGAAATTCCCAGTCATAAACGCGGCGCAAACGGGGCTATGGATTTCGCTTCTTTTGAAAGTATTCGTGAATGTACAAATGCCAAGGCGCGCCAAGGTCGTCTACTTGATCAAATTACTGCACGCTTTGAACAAAAAATTATTGAACAAGACTTACTTCAACATAAAATTTTGTTTATTGAACTTGATGATGATGACGATTTTCCATCTGAGTTGAATGGCCTTATTGCTATGCGTTGCTGTGCAAAGTATAAGAAACCAACAATTGTAGCTAGAGAAAATCGAGATGGAGAAGTAAAGGGTAGTGCCCGCGCACCGAGCAATAGCGAACTCAAAGACCTAAAACAATTTGAAATGGACAGCGGATATTTTGAGTGGGCGCTTGGACACGCTGGAGCGCACGGAGTTAATATACGAAAAAAGAATGTTGAAGCTTATCTTCAATATGCCGATTGTGCGTTAAAGGATATTGATTTTGGCGAAGGCTCTTATGATGTAAATTTTGTCCGCTATGCCGCAGAACCTGACTTGCGTGAGGTTATAAATGATTTGGGTGATTATGAAGGAGTGTGGGGCCAAGGTAATCCCGAACCTCTTATTTATGTTAGTGATTTGAATGTTGATAAATCTGCCATCAAGATTATGGGGAAAAATCAGGATACAGTAAAAATAGAAAAATATGGGATTAGTTTTATAAAATTTCATGCGAAAGACCTTATTGAAGAACTTTCGACAAAGGGCAGTACATTAAAATTCAATATTATTGGAAAACCAAATATTAACGTTTGGCGCGGGGTTGAATCGCCGCAATTGTTTATTGAAGATTATGAGATTAGAAATGCTGAATTTGAATTTTGAGGAAATTTGTGGTATAATTATAGTAGAAAATGAAAGGTAGGTGGTATTTTGAGCATCATATATCCAGGCTCACTTCATAACCACACGCAGTTTAGTAATCTTCGATTACGTGATTGCATTATCAAAGAAAACCTTCTTATTGACTATGCTATTGAACTTGGTCATAAAGTAGTCGCAATTACTGACCACGAAACTATCTCTTCTTGGGTAAAGGTAGAAAAATACTACAATAAAATTAAAAAAGACTATCCAGATTTCAAAGTAATTCGAGGAAACGAAATTTATCTTTGTCGTGATGGTCTCAATGCAGAAAATTTTAATAAAGAAGTAGATAGATATTATCATTTTATTTTGCTTGCAAAAGATAGAATTGGCGCAAAACAAATCATGGAAATTTCTACTCGTGCTTGGCATCGTTCTTATATGGCGAAGGGTATGAGAAGAGTTCCAACTTATTATCAAGATTTAATTGATATTATCGGCGCCGACCCAGGACACGTAGTTCTTTCAACTGCGTGCTTGGGTGGCGCGCTCCCAACACAAATTCTTCGTGGAACAAGTGATGATAAACTTATTCGATGGATTGAGCAAATGCAGCTCCTTGCCGGCAAAGAAAATTTTTATCTTGAAATGCAACCGAGCAATAATAAAGAACAAGTTATTGTAAATAAAAAATTGCTTCAACTTTCAAAGCTTACTGGCGCAAAGTATATCATCACTACAGATAGCCATTATTTGAAAAAAGAAGATAGAAAAATCCATAAAGCCTACCTGAATGCCCAAAATGGTGATAGAGAAGTAGACGATTTCTATGCCACTACCTACATGATGAGTGATGAAGAGTTACGTTCATTCTTTCCTTATTTTAGTGAAGAAGAAATAGAGGAAGGATATAAAGCAATAGAAAAGATTGCAGAAATGTGTGAAGATTTTAGCCTTCAAAAATCTTTACATATTCCTAATCTTCTATGGAGAGAATTGAAAAATTATCCACGTAATTATAAAGAATATTTTTCTCTTATGCCAACACTGGAAAAATTTTATAACTCTACTTATAAAAGTGACAGGTATTTGGTCGATGCTATTATTGATGGCATCCATAATCATCCAACTCTTCAAACGCCGGAAGGCTATGCCGCCTTGGAAGACAACCTTCAGCGGACTTGGGAATCTTCTGAAGTCAATAAAGCAAGATGGAGTGCTTATTACCTCAATCTTCAGCGCAACATTGATGAATGCTGGGCCGCAGGAACTATTGTAGGTCCCGCACGTGGTTCTGGCGGTGGTTTTGAACTTTTGTATTGTTTGGATGTTATTCAAATGGATGCTCTTCGAGAAACTACAAAATGCTTCCCATGGCGTTTCTTGAATCCTAAGCGTGAATCAGTATTGGATATTGATACTGATATTGAAGGCGGACGTCGCGCACAGGTTTTGGCACACTTTCGCAGAGTTTACGGTGAAGATCGAGTAGCGAATGTTGCGACTTTTAGAACAGAAACCACCAAGAGTGCCATTCTTACTGCTGCGCGTGGCCTTGAAATTGATGTTGATGTGGCACAATATATCGCGGGTCTGGTTCCGGCAGACCGTGGTAAGATTAGAAGCCTTTCTCAGTGTTTCTATGGAGATGAAGAGCAAGGATGGCCACCGGTCAAACAATTTGTAATTGAAATGACAGATAATTATCCAGAGCTATGGGAAGTTGCAAAGAAAATTGAGAATCTTGTTTGTGGCTCTGGTCTTCATGCAGGCGGCGTGATTTTTGTTGACGAGCCTTTTACTGAATCAACCGCTCTCATGCGCGCACCCGATGGGACAATTTGTACTCAATTCGATCTACATGATGCAGAGGACGTATCTTTAATAAAAATAGACCTTCTTTCTGTTGAGGCCATGGACAAAATACATAATTGCCTTGACCTACTTTGTGATTATGGCTATGTTGAGCGCAAGGCGACCTTACGAGAAACTTACGAATCGGCCATTGGTCTTTATAACCTCGAACGCTCAGCGCCAGAAATGTGGAGTATGGTGCAGAATCATAAAGTAATGTCTCTCTTTCAGATGGAGAAGGCTTCAGGAATCACTGGAATTGCTCTTACCCATCCCAAAAGTGTTGATGAACTTGCCGTTCTAAATTCTGTCATTCGTCTAATGGCTCCAGAAAAAGGAGCAGAACAGCCACTTGATACCTGGGCAAGATATCGTATGGATATCAATGAGTGGTATCGAGAAATGCGGCAGTATGGACTAAATGAAGAACAAATTGAATGGCTAAGCAACAATAGTGCTATCACTAATGGCATTTGTGAATGCCAGGAAGGTATGATGAGTCTTCTTCAAGATGAGAGACTTGGTGGGAATGATTTGTCATTTGCAGACAAGTGTCGTAAAGCTATTGCCAAAAAACAAGGTAAGTTATTCGATGAATGTGAACAAGCATATTTCAAAAATGCAGAAGATAAACATTGCGAAATGAATCTTGTACATTATGTTTGGGATGTTTTGTTTAGAGTTCAAAGAGGGTATAGTTTTTGCCGCGCACATACTCTTGCTTATTCTCTTGTTGCACTTCAAGAAATGAATCTTGCTTATAAATATCCTCCAGTATTTTGGAACTGCGCTTGCCTTATCAATGACAGTGGTGGTAATGGAGACGAGGTTGAGGAAGAATCAGAAGAATCTTCTTCTTGTTTAGAGGAAGAATATTCAAATAACTTTGAAGATTTTGGCGAAGACGAAGACGAAAAAGATGATAGTAATGAAGACGAAGAAGTAAATATAAAAACTGAAAAAAAGAAAAAGAAAACCAAAGTCACTAACTACGGGAAAATTAGTACTGCAATTGGAAAAATGAGAATGGAAGGTATTGAAGTAGCTCCTCCTGATATCAACTACTCCACTTATACATTCTCTCCCGATGCCGAGCATAATATTATTCGTTATGGCCTTAGTGGTATCACTCGTATTGGTGAAGATATCATCAAAGCCATCATTGTTAATCGTCCCTATTCTTCTCTTGCTGATTTTATTTCCAAAGTTAAACTTACTAAACCTCAAATGGTGAACCTTATCAAGAGCGGTGCTTTCGATTCTATTTGTAAAGATAGAGAGCAAGCAATGAGAGAATATATCAACTCAATTGCCGACAAAAAGAAACGCCTGACGCTTCAAAATGCGCAAATGCTTATTGACCATAATCTTTTCCCCGATGAATATTCTTTTGAAATTCGCGTTTATAATTTCAACAAATTCCTCAAAAAGTATTGCAAAACTGGTGAAAACTATGGTCTTGTTGACTATCCCCTCAGTTTTTATCAAGAATATTTTGATACCGATTTACTAAGTTACAGTGAAGACGGAGTAAGCGCACTAATAAATCAAAAAGATTGGGACAAAATCTATAAAAAGAAAATGGATATTTTACGCGCTTATATCAAAGAAAATAGTGAAGAACTCCTTACTACTCTTAATAATCAAATTGTTGACGAACTATGGAATAAATATTGTAGTGGAAATATCAGTAAATGGGAAATGGATAGCGTTAGTTTCTATTCCCATCCACACGAACTTACCGGATTTAAAGACCGTTATTATGATGTAGTAGATTTCTTCCAGCTTCCAGAAGAACCAGAAGTTGAGCGTACTTTTACTACAAAAGATGGTCGTGTAATTCCTATGTTCAAACTAGTCAAAATTGCTGGAACTGTATTAGACAAAAATAAAGCTAAAAAAACTATTGAGCTTCTGACTAAAACTGGTGTTGTTACTGTCAAAATTTATGGAGTGTTTAGTGAATATGACCGCCAACTTTCAATAAAAGACCCTACGACTGGAAAGAAAAAGGTTATTGAAAAAAGTATGTTTACACGAGGTAATAAACTCATTATCACTGGAATCCGTCAAGACGACAGTTTTATCGCTAAAATGTACAGAAACACTCCTGGCCATCGTATTGTTCAAATCGAGAAAATAAATTCTGATGGGACGGCAGAAATCAAAGAGGAGCGTGCGCAGATAGAATGAGTATTGCATTATATGATTCTGACTACACACGTTTTAGTCGTCATAGTCTTCCAAGTTACTATCTTATGAAAATAGCAAGCTATTTCAAATCAAGGCATGAGATAGTAAAACTTATCACAGACTTACGGCGCGCGGATTTGTATTCTAAACTTTATTATAACCAAGATACTATGGCACCATTAGAAACACAAGTTCGTAATTTTCCTGATGTGGAATATAGTGGGTTCAGATTCAATGGAGGAATCTGGACCCCTCTCCCCCCAGAAATTCAACGAATGCGCGCGGATGCTTCAATTTATCCAGATAAGCCAGTCAAAGAAACTGCTTATTGGAAAGGAATTCTAAACAAACAAATTTATCATTCCCACATTCTTCTTGATAGTGATGAACTTCCAGCTCCAGGAGTAAAAGGCTTCTTCTTTCATGATTACGATATATTTACTAGGCAAGACTGGAAGGAAAGAGTTGATGAATGTCGCGCTCTAATACCAAAAAAAAGTGGCTTTGGAGTGAAATATCCACAATATATTCCAGATTACGAATCACTTGTTTATTTAGGCAACTTTCCTATTGATAATGCTTTTTCAGTATTTCGAGTGGATTTTGATATTACAAAAGACCAATTTATCGACTTTCTGAAAAATAGTAAATCTAGTCTTCACGGCATTATTACTTGGTGCATAAATAACAAACCCGATTTTCAGTCTGTTGATGCAGCAATATATCTTTTGCGCTTTGAACAGATGTATTTTTTGAGTAGAGTCTACAATAGAAAATTTGTACTTTATAATAAGGGAGTTTGTCTAAATCCCAATTTGGATAGTTTTTTCACTGCTTTACATAATTGGATAAATAAAATCTATAGAGAACCAGGAGATATCACTCCAAGCTTTTATGACTACCTTTGTAGTAAGCCTAAAAGCTATTCTCATGAACCCGAATATCTCCGAAAAGAAGCATTGAAAATTCTCCTAACAAATTCTGTTGCTAAGGACTTTGCTAAAATCAACCCGAATAAAATATTAGAACAAGGAGGCGAGTGGCCTTATGACGCATTCTGAGACACGTGCACGAGTAGACGAACTAAATCGTCTCATTCAAGAAAAAATGAATCCTTTTATTTTTGTAGTTGATCCACTTATTATGCAATATTCCAATGAAATTGATGAAATTCAGGCCCATTGCCAGCACGAGTTTAAAAATGGAATGTGCAAGTATTGCGATAAAGTCCAGCCTAAAAACTGAATATGGAATTTCTATCCGAACTAATTTATATACTGGAGGAATGACCGTTGAAAACAATCGTAAAAAGAGATGGCCGAGAAGTCCCTTTTGAAAAAGAAAAAGTAAGAGAAGCCATCCGGAAAGCCTTTTTCGCAGTAGATGGAGAGATTAGTTCCTATGCTGAGGAAAAGGCTTTTACTATTTCTAGCTATATTGCTGGGTTAGAAGACGAGACGCTTAGTGTCGAACAAGTCCAAGACTTGGTTGAAAATGGACTAATGGCAACTCGTCGGAAGGATGTAGCGAAAGCATATATTAGATACAGAGATGAGAGAAGTAGAGTAAGAAATAGAGACAATCGAGTTAGACAGCTTGCTAAGGAAAAGTTGTTAGGACACAATGATGAAAAGCAGAATGCTAATTTGGATGAAAATTCTTTTGGTGGGCGCATTGGGGAAGCAACTAGAGTTCTTACTAAATCTATTGCTTTAGAAGATATTATGTCTAAAATGTCTCGAAATAATCATGAGAATAATGAAATTTATGTACATGATTTGGATTCCTACGTGGTTGGTCTTCATAATTGTTTGTCTATCCCCTTTGATGACCTTCTGGCGAATGGATTCACAGTTCGACAAACAGATGTGCGCCCGGCTGGCTCTATAAATACTGCATTTCAGCTTGTTGCAGTTATCTTTCAAATTCAAAGTTTATGCCAATTTGGAGGCGTATCTGCTACTCACCTTGACTGGACTATGGTTCCTTACGTGCGCAAGAGTTTTTATAAGCATTTCTTAGATGGGGTTAAATATTGTCAAGATGGAAAAATAATGGGACTAATGGGAATTTATGAAACTATAGATTTGCATGGCGCTAAAGAATCTTGGGTCGAATCAGAAACTTCTATCGAAGATGAAGTTTTTAAACGCAATCTTAAAGCATATGAATATGCTATGGATATGACTCTAAAAGAAGTCCATCAAGCCGCAGAAGGTATGTTTCATAACCTCAATACTCTTCAATCAAGAAGTGGGAATCAATTACCCTTTAGCTCTATCAATTATGGCACTTGTACTCTTCCTGAAGGCCGAATGATTACTAAGGCAATTCTTGAATGCTCTATTGAAGGAATGGGAAAACTTCACAGAACTAGTATTTTTCCTTGCCAAATTTTCCAATGTATGAAAGGCGTCAATCGCGCGCCAGGCGACCCGAATTATGACCTTTTCAAACTTGCACTAAAATCTACAAGTCTGCGCCTTTATCCCAATTATGCAAATGTGGACTGGAGTGGCAATGCGGGATATGACAGAAATGATCCTAAAACGTACTTTTCAACCATGGGATGCCGCACAGCAAATGGATATGATATCAACGGCTTCGGTCAACTCAAAGATGGCCGTGGCAATATTTGTCCAGTTACTATTATTTTACCAACTCTTGCTATGGAAGAAGTTCAATATTGGGAAAATTATCCTACGGGAGAAGATTCTCCTGTTGAAGGTTTTATGGATTTGCTTAATGAAAAAATTGATGAAGCTAAAGATATGCTTATCGAACGCTTTGAATGGATTTGTAGTCAACCCGCAACAGCCGCGCAGTTCATGTATGAAAATCATACTATGGCAGGCTATATTCCAGAAGAAGGAATTCGTTCTGCCCTTAAACATGGAACTCTTGCTATTGGTCAATTGGGCTTAGCTGAAACTCTTCAGATTCTTATTGGTAAAGACCATACTACTTCAGAAGGAATGGAATTAGCTAAACGAATTGAACAATTATTTAAAGATAAATGTGCGGAATTCAAAGAAAAATATAGACTAAATTTTGGAGTATATTACACTCCTGCTGAGAATCTTTGCTATACTGCTCTCAAGAAATTCCGTGAGAAGTATGGAGTTATTCCCAATGTAAGTGACAAAGAATTTTTTACCAATTCAATTCATGTTCCGGTTTGGAAACAAATATCTCCTTTTGATAAAATTGATATTGAAAGTCAGCTTACGGGGTATTCTTCGGCGGGGAGCATCACTTACGTTGAACTCGAAAGCACTGTAAAAAATAATCTTGATGCTTTGGAAGTTCTTATCAATTATGCTATGAATAAAGATATCCCTTATTTCGCTATCAATGTTCCTAATGATACCTGTCTTGATTGCGGTTATTGCGATGAATTCAATGACCATTGTCCTGAATGTGGGAGTGAACATATCCAGCAATTGCGTAGAGTTACAGGCTATCTTACTGGAAATTATACAACCGCTTTCAATTTAGGGAAGCAGGATGAAGTTAAACACAGAGTAAAACATACGGGGGTTATGGAATGAAATACGCAGGTATTGTGAAAAATGATTTTGCAGCCGCGCCTGGAGTAAGTGTTTCATTCTATACTCAAGGTTGCCCACATCACTGTACCGACTGTCACAATCCCCAAACATGGGACTTCAACGGCGGGCGTGAGTTTACTAACTCTACCCTCGACGAGCTCCTCACCGCTCTCAATGCAAATGGAGTCCAGCGTAATCTCTCCATTCTTGGTGGAGAACCGCTCTGCGATGAGAATCTTTTTCTCACAGAGCTTGTTTGTATGGAAACCCTCAAAGTATATCCACATCTCAAAATCTACATTTGGACTGGATATACTTATGAAGAACTCCACGCGCGAAGCAACCCTCATCTAAATCATATCTTTGAGATGATTTATTGCCTTATTGATGGTCCATATATCAAAGAGCAACGAGACATTACTCTCAAAATGAGAGGAAGTAAGAATCAGCGTATTATTGATGTCCAGCAAACTTTGACTACTGGCGCAGTAAGTGAAATGAACTAAGCAGAAAAGGGAGAGAAAATTTGACTTTCTCTCCCTTTTCTGGTATAATATAATAAAGAGTAAAGGAGGATTATATGAAACCACTTTCCAATATCAAAGTATATGATCTTGAAGAGTCTCTGCGCGCATCTGGTTACCCAATGCGGGTAGACCTTGAGGATTATAAGAGTAGTGACCGTGACCTTGTACGCGCCAAGCAACTTGTGAAAGCATCAAGATTCAATAGTGCTCATGCACAATTTTTAAGTACCGTTGTTGTCAATTTTGATTTGACGTTTAGTAATAAAGGATGGGTAGAAGCAGAAAGGTACAAGTTCCTCATATTTTGCTCAAGCCAGTCAACCATGCACTGTATTACTAAATTCTCCCTCCGCGCGCAGTGTAATGAATATGTTGATGAGCGTATTATCGCTATTGTTCAGGAATATATTGACAAATACAATGCGCTTGAAGACCCGCAAACTGAAATGGAGAAAGAATATAAGAACTGGCTTTATCTCAAGATTCTTTATAACATTCCCGCTGGTTTTCAACTTACAGCGCGCATGAGCACAAATTATCGCTGCTTACTCAACATCTACAATCAGCGTCATAATCATCGGCTCCCAGAATGGAGAGATTTCTGTGAGCAGCTTCTTGAAGAGCTTCCCTATTTTAAAGAATTTGTTGAAGTATATATGAATAATTCAACGAGTGAAAAGGAGGAATAAAATGGAATTTACAGAGCTAAAGGACTATATGGGAGACGAGGAACTCGCAGCAATTGTCCGACTTTTGATGCTAGAAGACGAGTCTTTTAGAACTATCGCCCCTGTTATTCTAAATTCTATTCAAGACCAGGTAAAGTCTGTTGAATACCGAACCGAAATGATTCAGCAACTAAGTGGCAAGAATCTTAACGCCCAAGATTTGGCTGGAGAATATCAAAAAATTAGCGATATTATTGACGAAAATCCTGAAGAGCTTTCTGAAGAAAAAAGAAATTTCCTAAAACAAGTTTTTGTTATCGTTTATAATTCAATGATTGAATTAGTCAATGGCGACCTTCCTCTTATTCAGATCCCTATTGAACTTTGTAGCCCCGATGCAAAAATTCCTACCTATGCGCATGAAGGTGATGCAGGAATGGATGTATATTCTACTATTGATTGCACACTTGCGCCCGGTGAAAGCAAGATTATTCCTCTGGGGTTTAAAGTCGCCATTCCCGAAGGTTATGAACTTCAAGTGCGCCCGCGGAGTGGTTTTAGTGCTAGAACCCATCTGCGAGTTGCCAATGCGCCGGGAACTATTGATGCTGGCTATCGTGCGGAGGTAGGTGTTATCCTCTACAACAGTGCACCGCCTATTCTTGATATTGGTGATAATGATCATCCTCGTGATGGTATCCTCTATGGTCCGTCCTATACCATCTCTAAGGGCGACCGCATTGCCCAACTAGTCCTCCAAAAGGTTCCCCAGGCTATTTTCATCCCCACTTCCGATGTATCTGTCATCGGAACTAATAGAAATGGAGGGTGGGGCTCCACAGGTAAGTAATTGCGCAACACTATTGAAAGCGCAAAAACAGAGGTCAGTAATTTAGGATGGGAATTACTTACAAACGAATATAAGAATCTTGAAACAGAAATGGAATTTAGATGTCCAGAAGGCCATAAGGTCTATACCTCTCTAAAAAAATTCCGAACCAAACAAGAATGTCCAGTCTGTAAACAAAACCCATATAAAGATGTAAAAGAAGGATATAGAAAGAAAGATAAAAATATTACAAGGGTTCTGGCTCTTGACCAGGCTACTGGAATTAGTGGTTTTTCCATTTTTGATGGTAATATTTTGGTCAAATACGGAACCTTTAAAACAAAAAGTAATGACGAAGCAGAAAGAAGCTGACTGTCTGCTGTTGACATTGCAGCCGCAAGAATTGCAC
>OQWA01000184.1_pt1 | contig 16521 bp, 10 predicted proteins | sample 1691581 | NCBI WGS metagenome assembly OQWA01 (sample SAMN03418264, study PRJEB22391) | human gut metagenome | biome: human-gut; feature: organic feature; material: feces | host: Homo sapiens | place: Tanzania | collected 2013-01
TGATGATACAATTGGGAATTCCTTTGGTTTCCTGATCCGCAGTATCATTTTGTGTAACGGAGGTTTCCGTGGTTTCGGTTTCCTGGTCAGTTGCTACACTGGCTGTGGTTTTGTCTGGTTGCATATCTTCCTGATTGCCGGGCTTCAAGGAATCCTTGGAAGCTGTTGTGGTCTGAGCTGGGAGATCGGGATGAGAGGCTTTTGCTTCTGTTGGATCGTATCCTTCTTGTACAGCGTATTGGTACATATCTTGAAGTCGTTCGTTTGTGGTTTTTTCACCATAAAAAGAATCGTTTAGTACCATGAAATAGTCTCCCAGCAAGTGAGTGGTATCTTGTGGAAAATCGTCTGTTTCGGCACAGCCGTCCCAATAGATGTCAAATAGTAACTTCTTATCTTGTGTTGTTAGATCATTGATGTCTACACAATCTATATCATACTTCCGGGTTGCTACTTTTGGATCAACCTCTTGAATTGCTTCCCAGGCTTCCTCCTTGGTGTAGGGGGGAGCGGCTGCAAAAGCCGTAAATTGTGCCGTTAAAAGCATAACTGCTGCGGAAGCAGCACAAAGCATTCTTTTAATCCAATTCATATATGTCCCTCCGTGTTTGAGTTTGATTTTCTGATATAATCATTATATCATGAAAATTTTGGCTCGTCAATATGCAGCGAGGCTGCATATCAAATAAATCAAGAAAGGTGTTTTTGAAATGGGTAAATCCGTTGATGAAAAAATCGAAAGGCTGAAGGCAAAGATCCAGGCTATTGAAGAAAACATTGTCAAGGAGCAGCAGAAGAAAACGGAGCTGCAAGCCGAGATCGAAAAGCTGGAATTGAATGCTATCCTGGATGCGGTCAAAAAGAGCGGGCTATCCCGCCAGGAGATCGTGAAGGAATTGGCTGCCGTAAAGGCACAGAAGGAAGCCCTGGCAGCAGCACATGCTGCCGATGAGGCTGCACAGACAACTACAGATAACAAGGAGGAGTCTACACATGAAAAGATTTAAAACATGCTTCTGCATCCTGGCTGCCTTGGCAGCAATGGCAGCAATGCCTACATTCGCCTATGCAGCACCGGAGGATGATGAGGAAAGAACTGTGGTGACTACGGAAGCCCCGGAGGAGGACTCTCCTGCTGCTGCTACAACTGTTACCAAGTATGACTATTTCGGTGATCCGTACTACGACACGGACGGCAATGCCACGCTGGTGGAGAGCCGGGATGTGATCTATTCTTCCGCCCAGCTGCAATTCATTGCAGTTACCACTAAGAGCGGAAATGTGTTCTATGTGGTGATCGATTACACCAAGAATGATGGACAGAATGTTTACTTCTTAAACAAAGTCGATGATTACGACTTGTATGCGCTCATGAACAGCGGTGATTCTGAAGCGATGAAGAATTACACTTCTACGGAGCGTGAGGACACGAACATATCCGATTCCAAAACCACGCAGACAGACAGCGTACCGGCGGATGTCAAGGTAGATGATACCCCCAAGAAACCGTCTGTTGCGGACGAGATATTCTCAAAGGAAAATAAAATTATCTTCGCCTGCCTGGGTGTGCTGTTTGTAGGATTTGGTATCTATGCATATTTTAAGATGCGTGGAAAGAAAAAGAAGATTGATGACGATGATGATTTCTATGAGGATGATGAGGAAATCAACGAGGACGATCAGTAATTGACCGGCGGCAAGCTGAGGAAGGGAGTTTGAATGGATGAAATTAGTAGTAGCTGAAAAGCCCTCGGTTGGGCGCACCATAGCAGCGGTGCTGGGTGCAAAGGAGAAAAAGGACGGATGCCTGGAGGGATCCGGCTACATCGTGACCTGGTGTGTCGGTCACTTGGTGGAGCTTGCACTTCCTACGGCTTATGATCCGAAATATGCACAGCAGCCCTGGAAGATGGAAGATCTGCCGATCTTTCCGGGACAATGGAAATTTCAAGTAAATAAAACAACGGCGGATCAGTACAAGATCGTGAAGCAGCTCATGCTGGATGAACGTGTGTCAGAGATCATCTGCGCAACGGATGCCGGGCGGGAGGGCGAATGCATCTTCCGTTATGTTTACAACATGACCGGCAGCAAAAAGCCTGTAAAACGGCTTTGGACTTCATCTCTGGAGGAATCTGCAATCCGAAAGGGGTTCCAGGAGTTAAAGCCGGATGCAGACTATGACAATCTGTATGCAGCTGGGGTATCCCGGTCAAAGGCAGACTGGCTGGTAGGCATGAATGCCTCCCGGTTATTCTCCATCAAATATCGGCGTGGACTGACCATCGGGCGTGTGCAGACCCCGACTCTCGCCATGATCGTGCAGCGTGATTATGATATAGCGCATTTTGTGAAGCAGAAATATTACACGGTTGAAATGGACTGCGGAGATTTTATTGCCGCAACAGCAAGAACTGACGATGAAAGCTTCGCAAGAAATCTTGCGGAAAAATGTAACGGGAAAAGTGCTGTGGTTACAGAAGTTACCAAAGAAACAAAGACCGTAAATCCGCCAAAGCTCTATGACCTGACCACATTACAAAGAGAAGCAAATAAACTTTTCGGATATACGGCAAAGCAGACCCTGGACTATGCGCAGTCCCTTTATGAAGCAAAATTGGCTACATATCCACGAACCGACAGTCAATATCTGACCGAGGATATGGAACAGACTGCTTTGGATATGCTTAATTGTATCAGAAATACATTCCCTCAGTTATCTTGCGGAATAAGCTTTGACGATATCGACCATTCAGGTGTTAAAAGATGTATGGATAATTCAAAGGTATCCGACCACACGGCTATAATTCCGACAGCGGAAATAAAAAAAGCTGACCTTTCCGCACTTCCGACAGGTGAAAAAAATATTCTTTTGCTCATTTCCGCAAAGCTTCTTATCGCAACATCAGAACCGCACAGGTATGAATCGGTAAAGGTTTCGGTAACATCTGAAAGTGCTACAAGCTCAGAATTTTACGCAACAGGAAAGAAAATTCTCACTGCCTATGATTTCAAGGTGATCGAGAGCCATGTGAAAGAAGTCCTGACCAAGAAAAAAGTTGAGGAGAAAGAAGTAATGCTTCCTGAAATAGCAGAGGGTCAGTGCTTTGAAAATGTCAGCACAAAAACAGCGGAACACTTTACCTCACCGCCAAAGCCATACACGGATGATACGCTGCTGGCAGCCATGGAACGTGCAGGGAATGATGACTACGAGGATGATGACGTAGAGAAAAAGGGTATCGGCACACCGGCTACCCGTGCCGGGATCATTGAAAATCTGGTGGATCGGCAGTACATTGAGCGGCAGAAAAAGAAGCTGATGCCCACACAGAAGGGTATCCAGCTGATAGCCCTGGTGCCGGAGCATCTGAAATCAGCAAAGACCACGGCACAGTGGGATACGGTTCTTCAGCATATTGAACAGGGCAAGTCTGAAATGTCTGCCGATGCTTTTATTGATGGAATTGAGGAGCAGATCCGGCAGCTTCTGGCGGAATACGGCGGCAGCGTTTCGGAGGGAAATCCCTTCCAGACAGAACGGGCGAAAATTGGTGTCTGCCCAAAGTGCGGTAAGGCTGTCCGGGAATATCCCAAGTCCTTTTCCTGTGAATCAGGGAAGGACGGCTGTGGTTTTGTAATCTGGAAAACTGTTTGCGGCAAGGAAATCAGTGCAGCCCAGGCTGGCAAGCTGCTGAATAAAAAGAAATCGGATCTTCTGCGTGGATTCAAGAGTAAAGCAGGGAAAGCTTTTAATGCATACCTTGTGATGAAGCCGGATTTTACAGTCGGCTTTGAGTTTGAGTCGAAAAAGAAGTGAGGATGAGTGGATGAGTCAGGATGCACAGAAATTGAATAAGAAAATGAAGTCGCAGATCATGCGGCTGCTGATTGGTGCGCTTCAGCATCAGGAGAGTGAGGAGGAATCGATCCAGACCTTTATCCAGGCTGTGGAACAGTTTCAGGCTGATGAGGATGAGATCGAGATCCGGCAGGAATTTGAAGCCATGCGAAACAATCGTAAGGTTTTGAAAGACATGCAAAGGTTTATTCAGGTGTGCCAGGAGCATGGGGATAAGCAGGCTGCCATGAACGCCATGATAGACAACGTAGAAGATTGGGTTGGGTTCCCGTTTATGCAGAAGTTAATTGACGTACTGAAGGAGGATACTGACGATGAATGACAAAGACAAGCTGGAGGTTGCTGCCGAGATCCTTGGCGTTAAGGTGGATTCGCTCAGAAACTTTTCCAAAGCCACGCAAGAATTGATGGAACAGCAGGTGGATACACAAGATTTGGGTGCATCCTATGAAGAATTAAAGGAGATCTGGCAGACAGAGGTGCTGAATCGGGATTTGATCGATGTGGCAAAATTTAGCGGCATGTCCATCCAGCTGCTCAAAGCCCTGCCAAACAGCGTGAAGGCAGACTTGATTTTTTCTTTAGCATCGGAGCAGAGCGTACAGGAGCTTCACAACATTGTGAATCGCTATCTGGATACAGCTGCACTGCCGGATATAGCAGTTATGCTGCGTGTGGAGATCGATCAGCTGCGGGCTTTGCCCTACCAGGTGCAGAAGCATCTGTGCGGTATGTTTGAAATGGAGTATGGCATTACGGAAGATAACGAGTTGGTCAGTGAGCTGCGTGAGGTTATGGCGCAAGCCGGGTGATGCCCATGGATGAGGAACAGGAACGATATCTGGACGCACCATCCGTCAGTCAGGATCCTGTTCTGGATGAGATTGCTCAATTGCTACAAATGTCTGTTTCCGCATTGGAAAGCAAGCCGCAGGACGTGCGTGAAATGCTGCGGCAGCTATATCTACACAGCACGGTAGAGCCAAAAGAGCTTGCCCAGGCAATGCGTGACTTTTTGTCGGATGGCACCATGCCGGAGCTGCTTGTGAGGAAACAAAAGTGCCAGGAGGCAGAACCACCTGAAAAGAAGTCCGGCGTATTTTACCTGAGTAGTGAACAGAGAAGAAACCTGGCAAAGGCAATGAGCGGTGAGCGGAAGGTACAGGAGCAGCCTGTGAGGACATGGGACGATGAGAACAATTAGGAGGTAGAACGATGCCTGAATATGAAAAAGCGACTACAGCTTCAGCTGAAAAGGTCAATCCAGATTACTATAAGAGTTTGGCAAAGGCAGATCGGCACATTCAGGTGCTGCCTAAAAAGACAGCACAAACAGCCATGAAGGAGCTGACTGCGCAGAACATTCCGTTTTCTGCGGTGCAGCGTGCCGAGGATGTTACTGCGGTGACTGTGCACAAGGATCATGTGCAAGCGCTGGAAGCTGCTTGCCATGAGGTGGAAAATGTGCAGCGTAACAGTCAGACACATGCGCAGGAAAAGATCAACCCGGACTACTTTAAGAAACTGTCTCGCAATGATCGGCATATTGAAACGCTGCCAACGGGAGTTGCGAACCGTCTCATGGCAGATCTGGAGGCGAAAAAAGTCCCGTATTCAGCAGTCAGACGTTCTGATGATGTTTGCTCCATTACGGTAAGCAAATCCATGCATGCAGCAGCAATGCAGGAGGCGCTTAAAATTGCTGAACAGGAGCAGACAGAACACGCTCGGAAAATGATTCATCCTGAGGTGTTTAAGCAAATTTCCAAGGAAGATCGGTTTGTGCAGCGTATGAGCCAGGCAGAGGCAGAAAAAGCCGTTGCAAAGCTAGAAAAACAGGGGATTACACACTCTGCGGTTCTGGATGGCGATAAATCCGGTGTTACGGTACATAAAAAAGACAGCTATGTATTTACGAAAAGCCGCCGCCAAGAGATACGGAACAATGTGGCTTCCAAACAGCAGTCCAAACAGGAACCCAAACAGGAGCGTACAAAGAAAAAGACCAGGGAAAAAGAGGAGTTATCATAATGGAGTTTTACGGAAACAAGATCTGGAATGATGCAACCGACAACAGCAAGAAGTCTTATTACGTCATGCAGCAGTCTGTTTTCGATGAAGTATCTCAGCGTTTAGAAGCAAACGGACTGAATTACTACGCCTATTCGCATAACGGAACTGTTAAAATGGCGGTCAACATGGGTGATATAGTTTACTTCCAGGATGCTGTTGGAAAACAACTTCTGGGATCCATGGATTCTGTAGGTTCTGCCAAAAGCAATGCACCCAGTCCAATCATTGGGACGGTCGCTTACAAGGACATTGCGGACAAGCGGTTTTTTTCGCATGAAATCGATACTGTTTTAAAGGTTGCAGACCGGCTGCGCCTGGAGAACATACCGTTCTCCGGACGTGTCTATGAGGATCATGCAACTTTGACAGTATCTCCTGCTGACGAAAAGAAGATGTATGAGATCTATAATGATCTTATCAATCAGCGGCAGCTGCATCAGCATAAGCTGTCTCAGAGCATGATTGTGGGCAACACGCCGGTGAAAAGCATTGCAAATCGGTCATACTTCACCACTTCCATGACACCGGAGCAGTTTTTAAAAATCAAGCCGGAGATTGATCGGAGCGGTATTGCCTATTCCGGCATTGTAAAGATCGATCACACGATTATCACTGTGGATGCAGCAGATCACGCTGCATTCCAGGATCTTGTTGATTCGATTTCGGCTCGTGAGCAAATTCATAGAGAACTGGAACAGGAGCAGTATTCTGAACACCAGATTGCACTGCTTGCTGATCTGATCGACCTGTATGCTGTGCATGGGCGTGATGATCTCATAACAACACCGTTTGAACCGTATTATACGGACGAGCAGCTACTGGACATGGCAGAGCGTGCAAAGATCTACGTAATGCAATCTCAGCTGGAAAAGGTATTGGATAAGAATGGAGTTCTTCAGGACATTCTTCAATGCAAAAAGGAATTGCAAAAGCAGTATGATTTCCAGGAAGCCTTGAAAGACTTTCACTTTTCTGATGAGCAGCGTGCTGCTCTGTGGGAGATTCAACAGCAGGGAATGTACGTAAATTCTTTGTTGTCCACAATTCATGAGGACTACACTGCTGCCGAGATCCGGCAGCTTGGAATTGCCATGCTATCTGCGGATATGGATGCGGTACAGGCTGTGCTGGATGCCCATCAGCAGCAGGATCAAAGCCTGGAGTACAATGTGCAGGAGGTATCCGATGCTTCTGTCACGCATGATCTAAGCCAGCTTTCGGAGGATCTTCAGCGGGATATCCCGCTGGAGGCGGTTATGCCGCTGGGTGATCCAGAACCGGCGGATACGGACACTTATGCGCTGTATCGATTGAAGGATATGGAACAGAATGTGCGGATGCGGTTCTTGAATTATGAGGGTATGCTGAAATATTACGGCGGTGTAGAGTCCCGGAACTATGAATGCATCTATTCTGCTCATGCTGAACCGGATGATACTCCGGATCGGATCTATGATCGATTTAACATCGATCATCCGACAGATTTCACGGGCAATTCTCTTTCTGTAGGGGATATTATCGTATATCAGCGTGGAGAACAGAAACAAGCGTTGTTTGTGGACTCCGTTGGTTTCAAAGAACTTCCGGATTTTTTTCTGGAACGCCAGCCGGAGCCTGGTAAAGATTTGTTCGAGCTGCCCTTCAGTGACCGGGAAAAGAGCATAATCGGAAATACACCCTATCGCTACATTTCCGGCAAGACCTATCATAAGATGGAGCGTCAAAAGGCACTCCGGATGGCAGAGCAGCTTGCGGAAAAGGACATTCCATTTTCCGCACGGCTGCGTGAGGAAACTGCAACTATTACGATCCCGGCAATTCACGATTCGGTATTTCTGGACATGCTGGAGGCAAGTGAGCCTGTGCCGGATTTGAACAGGCTGGAGGATGCGTTTGTTCGGCACGCTGTAAATACAATTCAAGACAATGTTACTGTCCGGAACAGCCACCAGAACTCCGGTCAGGATGTATTTACTCTGGATGTACACCACGCTGCCGATAGGTTGGTAACAGACATTATGAGTCAGGCAGGGATGGTGGACGGATATTCTCTCTCTGAATTGTCTCCGTTTCTGAACGGGCTTCAGGATACAATCGTACATGATCGAGTGTACGATCGTATCACAAGCGAGGTGGACGGGGTGCTTAGAAATCTGGAAGCTGCACGGCAGACAGCTGAACCTGAAAAGGAACAGCCCGAAATTCAGGCGGAAAGTGCATCCGATCTGCGGGTTGGGGATCATATTCAGACGGCGGATCAGCGCAAGTGGGCAGTTACTCGGCTGGATGGTGACTTTTCAATTTCTTTGCAAAACCTTGATCCAACGGATAACCAAAGTGTGCGTGGTGTATACGGGCACTGGAAAAACAAGTTGGAATACCATCGGATTCCGGGCAGCGGGATCCCCACGCCGTCCAAGACAAAGCGCACAAAGCAAATTACACCGACACTGGAGAGACAATTATCGCTGGATGCCGCAGAGAAACCGTCAGAAGGAAGTGCATCCGTTGAACATGAGGAAAAACCGTCCGCTATGCGGTTGAATCCAGAGCATCTGCCTACTGTGAAGGTGGAGTGGAGTGAACATCCGGAAATCCAGGACGGAAAAATATACTCTGTGGCGGAGTTTGACACACTCATGAAACGGTTGGATAATGAGTGGGTGGAGAAACGGCAACAGGAGATCACAACCTACGGCGATGACATGAATGCAATTTATGGCGCATATGAGCGTGGGGAAATCGATGGCGTACACATGGGATATGCCAAGACCAAGTTTACCCTTCACATGCCGGATGGAGCTACTTACTCAGAACGCCAGGATATTGGAGACGGGGACGGCGGAATGATCGATTTCCTGCGGCAGTACACTGCCTATGCAAATATAGTGCCGATACTGGAACAAGCAGCTGCCATAGACAGAACTGAAAAGGATCTTGAAAAATCAGCTGCGACAGAACCGGCTCAGAATACCCCGTTCACCTTTACGGAGGACACATTAAGCGAGGGCGGCGCCAAAGCACGGTTCCAGAAAAATATTGATGCCATTCACACTCTGAGGAGCCTTCAGGCAGGGCAGAGGCAGCCAATACCAGAGGAACAAGCCGAACTTGCTCAGTATGTTGGTTGGGGCGGTTTGCCCCAGGCATTTGATCCGGACAATATCCGGTGGGCGGAAGAATATCAAAAGCTGAAGAAGCTGCTGGATCCAAAGGACTATGAAAATGCCCGTGCCAGCACGCTGAATGCCCACTACACCTCTCCGACAGTCATTAACGCTATCTATGAAGGACTGCAAAACATGGGATTTCAGGGCGGGAACGTCCTGGAACCGGCAATGGGTATCGGTAACTTCTTCGGCGCTATGCCGGAGAATATGCGCAGTCACTCCAATCTGTATGGCGTAGAACTGGACGGGATCACCGGGCAGATTGCCCAGATGCTTTACCCGGATGCAAATATTCAGGTTAAGGGGTTTGAGCAGACAGATTTCCGAAACAACAGCTTCGATGTTGCAGTAGGAAATGTTCCCTTCGGCAGCTATAAGGTGCCGGATAAGGAATACGATGCGCAGAACTTCATGATCCATGATTACTTCCTTGCAAAGTCCCTGGATAAGGTCAAGGAAGGCGGTATTGTGGCGGTTGTCACTTCTACTGGTACGCTTGACAAGCGAAATTCTGCTGCACGGGAATACCTGGCACAACGTGCGGATCTGCTGGGTGCTATTCGACTGCCCAACAACGCCTTTAAAGCCAATGCCGGAACAGAGGTCACAACGGATATTCTGTTCCTGCAAAAGAGGTCAGAACCGCCTGTAGAACGTCCGTCCTGGGTTGATTTGGGGCAAACGGCAAACGGTTTGCCTGTGAACCAGTACTTCGCAGACCATCCGGATATGGTGCTTGGAACCATCGTAGAGGGCAACAAGCTGTACGGAGGCACCCATGGCACTAATACTATGTGTATACCGCTGGAGGGTGCTGACCTGAAGAAGCAGCTGCACCAGGCGATATCCAAAATTCACGGACAGATCCACACGGCTCCCAGTCTGGATAACGTCCGGGAAGAAGCCGAGGTCAGCGGTCTGCAACCGTTTACATATACACTGGAGGATCAGAAGCTCCTGTTCCGTGCCGGTAGTGAAGTGAGAACATTCAGTGGCAGTGAAACGGAGCGGCGGCGGATTTTGGGCATGATACAGCTGCGAGATACAACCAGGGAACTGCTGCAAGCCCAGATGGATAATGCACCGGATGAAAGAATCATTCAGCTACAACAGCAGCTGAATGAGCAGTATGACACGTTCCGGATGAAGTATGGTCTGATTCACGGCTCTGCAAACAAGCGGCTATTCGCAGACGATGCAGGCTGGGGATTGATCTGCTCCCTGGAAAAGGAATACACAAAGAATAAGCTGATTCAAAAGTCAGATATCTTCACGCATCGGACAATCCGTCCGCCAAAGAAGATCGAGCATGTGGCAACTGCGCAGGATGCACTGGCTGTGTCTATTCAGGAACGTGCTGCGGTGGATCTTCCTTTTATGGAGCAAATCTCCGGGCTTGAGTCCAAGCAGCTGATTTCAGAACTGCGGGAAAAAATCTTCCCGGTACCTGGCTCTGCCATGGCTCCAAATCAGCCTCCGGCATATGTCATTGCAGACGAATACCTGTCCGGCAACATTCGGGAGAAGCTGGATCAAGCCAAAGAAGCTGCACAGACGGATTCACGCTTTGCCGGAAATGTATCCGCATTGGAGAAGGTAATGCCGGAGCCGCTGAAAGCCGGTGATATCGATGTGCAACTGGGTGCAACATGGATTCCAGCGAAATACGTGCAGAAATTTATGTACGAAACATTTAAAACTCCACTTGATTGGCAGGAAAGCGCATATTCATCCGGCATACAAATATCTTACCTTAAAGCTGCAAATCAGTGGCTCATCAGCGGGAGACAGCCATTGATTATTCCTGCTGATGTGGAGCGGCTTTACGGTACAAAGGAAATGTCCCCCTATCGGCTGCTGGAAACTGCCTTGAACCTGAAGGATCCCAAGGTGTACATGACCGTTCGTAATCCTGGTGATATTGAAAGGCGTGTGCTGGATCTGGATGCTACACGGCTGGCACGGCAAAAGATGCAGAAAATTAAAGCGGCGTTTTCTCAATGGATCTTTCAGGATCCGGATCGCCGGGAGGATCTGGTGCAAATCTATAATACAGCCTTTAATTCTATTCGTCCACGTGAATATGATGGCTCACACCTGGAGTTCCCAGGCATGAATGTAAACATCCAGCTGCACGCTCATCAAAAGAACGCTATTGCCCATGCGCTTTATGGCGGAAATACCCTGTTCGCACACTCCGTGGGTGCCGGAAAGACCTTTGAAATGATTGCAACAGCCATGGAGGGCAAGCGGCTGGGGCTGTGCCACAAGTCCATGTTTGTGGTTCCAAAGCATTTAACTGAACAGGTAGGCGAGGACTTCCACCGACTGTACCCTAACGCAAATGTGCTGGTGGCAACATCCAAGGATTTCAAGGCAGAGAATCGCCGGGAGCTGATGGCGAAAATAGCTACCGGCAATTATGATGCCGTTGTTATCAGCCATTCCCAATTCGGATTGCTGCCTGTTTCCAGGGAGCGTCAAGAAAGCATGATTCGAGAACAAATCCAAGAGGTTGTAAACAGCATTACTCAGCTGAAGCATGAAGATGGTGATCGAATTCAGATTAAGGCGATGGAACGCACTAAGCACGTTTTGGAATCCAATCTGAGAAAACTGCTGGATATGCCAAAGGATAAATTCAATGTAACCTTTGAGCAGCTGGGCATTGATAAGCTGTTTGTGGATGAGGCACATGAATTCAAGAACCTGTTCTCTCCCACTAAGCTGACCAACGTGGCTGGCTTGTCCTCCTCTGCATCCCGAAAGGCAACGGATCTGTATACCAAGTGCCGCTATCTGGACGAGGTAACAGGCGGAAAAGGAGTTGTATTTGCCACAGGCACACCTATTTCCAATACCATTACGGAGCTGCATACCATGATGCGATACTTGCAGCATGATACATTGAAAAAATGCGGCATTGAAGCCTTTGACAGCTGGGTATCTACTTTCGGAAAGCCGGAAACGGCGTATGAGCTGTCTCCTGCCGGGAACAAGTGGCGGCAGAAAACCAGAATTGCAAAGTACTCCAATTTGCCAGAGTTAGTCAGCATGTTTAAGCAGTGTGCAGATATCAAGACACCGGATATATTGAATCTTGATGTTCCGGAATGCCGTCTGCATGTGATCGAAACGGAGGCAACGGATTTCCAGAAGGAACTGGTTGCGGAGCTTTCGGATCGAGCTGATATTGTACAGGCTGGCGGTGTGGATCCCAGCGAGGACAATATGCTGCGGATCACTGGTGACGGCAGAAAGGTGGGGCTGGATCCCAGGCTGATTGATCCGGAATTCGAGGATGATCCAAACACCAAGCTAAATCAGTGTGTACGCAACGTGTTCAGGATCTGGGAGGAATCTAAGCCGGATCTGGCAGCACAGTTGATATTCTGTGACCTGGGTGTTCCTCACGGAAAAAGTGCTGCATTGGATGCAGCAGAGCAAAATGCGGAACATTCCGTATCTGACCAGGACTCCTTGGAGGAGTCCGGCAGCTTCTGCGTATACGAGGACATTCGCAACAAGCTGATGCAGTTGGGTATTCCCAAAGAGGAAATCGCATTCATTCACGATGCCGGAACAGAAGCACAGAAAGCTGCACTGTTTGAAAAAGTGCGTAGCGGAAAAGTGCGTGTGCTGCTTGGATCTACTTCCAAACTGGGTACCGGCACAAACGTGCAGGATCGCCTGATTGCCACGCATGATTTGGATGTGCCGTGGAGACCCAGTGATCTGGATCAGCGCCGTGGGCGTATGGTTCGACAGGGAAACATGTACAAACAGGTTGATCTGTATCGATATGTTACCAAGGGAACATTCGATGCCTATAGCTATCAGACGCTGGAGAACAAGCAGAAATTCATCAGCCAGATCATCACCTCAAAAACACCGGCTCGGAGCTGTGAGGACGTTGACCAGGCTGCCCTGTCCTATGCGGAAGTTAAGGCACTCTGCACCGGAGACGAACGCATTAAGGAGAAGCTAATGCTGGACAATGAGGTCAAGGAACTTCAGCTCATGAGATCGGAATATAATAATCAGCATTATGAGATGGAGGATAGGATCCGCCAGTATCCAGAACGGTCTGCAAGCTTGAAGGCAAGGCTGGAAGCATTACAGCAGGATGTGACACAGGTGCATGCTCTATCCAGTGTGGAAGGTGCTATGCCGGACTTCTGTATCACCCTTGGCGGCAATCAGTATACAGATATGAAAGAGGCTTGTGTGGCACTGGATGAGCAGCTGGACAAGCTGGAAGAACATACGGGTACTGATATTGAAATCGGTAGCATATATGGCTTTCCGCTGACTGTTCGGAAAGATGAGTATATGGAGTATCCACAACTTGCCATGCATGGCGCATTGCTGCACGAAGTGAATGTCAGCAAATCAGCACGGTTTACCTTGCGCAACATAGAGGCTGTAGTCGTTGACATGTCGCAACAACTTGAATTTCTGAAGTGTGGTGTGGCACAGCTTGATCTGGACTACCAGGATGCCCTGGAGCATGTGCATCAGCCCTTCCAGCGTGAACAGGAGCTGCAAGATAAGTCAGAACGGCTGTCAACGCTCAATGAGCAGCTACAGGCAGCCGCAAAAGCAGCTGTTGCAAATCGAACCGGCAAGCATCAACCCTATTATTTCAGCCGTTCCAAGCGGCAAAACATAGCTTCAAATCATAGACCCGAAACGCCTGTAACTACAAGGGAAAAATCAGAAAGGAGTCAAAACCATGGAACAGAGTGCAAATAAAGTCAAAAAGCAAGAGGAATTCCTCCCTGCAGAAAAGAAATCGGAAGCATTGCTTCCGCTCTTTTCTGCATTTGCCCAGCGGCAGCAAGACAAGATCCAGGTGCTGCATGACAAGATTGCTACCCAGCAGGGCAAAATTGAGAAAAACAAGGCTGCTATCGAACGATTGCAGCACAAGGCTGTTGCACTGCGTAAGGATGTGATCTTGCTGCGTGGACTCGCACAAAAACTTCCCGCCCTTGCCGCTGCATTGAATGCTATGGCAGACAGAAAGGGAGAAAAAATTTACAAAATTGAGAAGCAGAAGATTCCCGCTCGACAGAATAAGATTGCTGAACATGAGCAGACCATTGAAAAACACAAGGGCAAGATAGCAAAAGCCGAGAAAAAGCTGTCCAGAGCTGTGCATATGTCCGAATTTCTAAAAAATTTCGGAAAACTTGACAAAGAAGCACGCCGAGAAGGGTATCTTTCTGGACTTGCTGCATTGACTCATGATGCCCAGGAACGCACAGAGCAGAAGCTGGTCAAGCTGACTAACAAGCTGGAGGTGGCAGAGCAGCAGTCAGCTGCCAAGGACAAGCTGGAGGAGCTGCGTGCCAAGATCGATCAGTTGGAGCAGAAAAAGAACCGACTGATCGATGCGCAGAACCTTTTGAAGGGAGTGAATCAGAACCAGCAGAATGTAATCCTGCTGCCGATGATTGACCGGGCTATTGATAAAGCTGCGGATACCATTCCAGAAATGGAAAGCATTCAAACTCCCAAAGCAACCAGCTTATTCAATGCGGTTGTGGGCATAAATCATAAGATCCTGAAGGACGAAATCGCCACAATGCCTATTCTGGAAACTAATGCACGGGAAAAAGGCGCTCATGAACAGCCTGACAAGAAGGTGTTCACCATGTCCAGAAAGACCATGACTCAGAATGCAGAGCAGCTGCGCCGGAATCCGGTGCAGCACGAGAAACCGGAAAAGCAACCAGCTACTAAAAAAAGAACGAGTAAAAGAGGAAAGAAAAATGACGTTGTACCATCAATGTGAAATAGACGATCTTCAGGCAATCGTCACAGAGGGGCTTCTGCCAATGTCAATCACCGGGAACAACGCCTGGGAGAGCAAGAGAGCACCCAACAGCCTAAATGCACGCTCAAACTGCGTAACCTTGACCGAAAGCGGCAAAAAGCTGATGAACGAGATGAAACTTGAGCGGCAATATGTGAACAATCTTATATATAAGGACTTCACAGAAGAAACCTGCGGCTCTTCAATTCCACTCTGTACCTGCTCCACAAGCTACGGAACGCCATTCTTTCTGAACCTTAATGTCCGTGATGTCGGCCACACTTTTGTCTTTGGTCCAACCGGAGCCGGAAAATCTACCCTGCTCGCTCTCCTCATGGCATCTGCAACAAAATACAAGGACGCGAATATCGTCTGTATCGACAAGCAGCTTTCAAGCCGTGCCCTTATGGTCGGTGGAGGCGGAATCTACATAGAGCCAGGAAAAGATGAAGTCGCCTTCCAGCCGCTTTCAGAGCTTAAATCTCCCGATAAGTGTACGCCGTCTGAATACACAGAAAGCCTTATGTGGTGCCAGCAGTTCATCGAAGGATTGCTCGCCCAACAGAATATAGAAATCACGCCCGAAATGAGCAAAGTGATTTCAGAGACACTCCGCCTCATCTCTCAGAAAGACAAAAGCCGCAGAACACTCACGACTTTCCAGCAGTACGCGACTTATTCTGACCCGGAAAATGGCTCGAACACCATCAGAATCGGTCTTGATCCTTATTGCCCCGGCGGTCAGTTCGGATCGATTTTTGACGCAGAGGAAACAACTCTTCCTCTATCAAAGCTGATTACAATCGAAATGGGAAGTCTTATGCGTCTTTCAGAAAAAGCCGTTGCCCCTGCCCTCATGTACATCTTCCGCTATCTTGAAAAACTGTGGAACCTGCCGACAAGCTCTAAACAGCCGCTCACATTCCTTTTCCTTGATGAAGCGTGGCTTTACCTTCAGCACCCGATTTTCGCGGGCTTCCTACAGGAATGGCTCAGAACGCTCAGAAAGAAAAAGGTCTTCTGCATTTTCGCAACACAGGAAGTAGCTGCTGCCGCAAAAAGCTCGCTCTCTGACACAATCGCTCAACAGTGTCTTACAAAGATTTACCTTGCAGACGAATCTGCTACTACACCTGGACTTGTTGAGAGCTACCGTTATTTCGGTCTTACGGATTCAGAAATTCTCGCACTGTCAAACGCAACTATGAAGCGCGATTACTATTTCAAAAATCCGAATGGATGCCGTATGTTCACGCTCGACCTTGACCCATTCCAGCTTGCCCTGATTTCCCAGACCATGAGATGCTCGACAGGATTGAAGCGGAGCATGGCCGGAACACTACAGAGCCGCTTGCCTTTGAGATTCTTGAAGAGACAAAAAAGAAGTTTTCGGACTTGGGAAAAGACACAAAGCAGGTGAACTACGAAAAATACAAGAAAATGCTTGCAGCTTGTTAAACACTACATCAGGAGGAACACATCATGAGATTAAAACAAAAAATCACTATCGCAATTATAAGCCTTGCTTTCGCCACACCGAATCTTGATACTAGCGGCTTATTTTTGGATCTATTCCACTAACGATGCAGTGTTTG
>OQWA01000188.1_pt1 | contig 16316 bp, 10 predicted proteins | sample 1691581 | NCBI WGS metagenome assembly OQWA01 (sample SAMN03418264, study PRJEB22391) | human gut metagenome | biome: human-gut; feature: organic feature; material: feces | host: Homo sapiens | place: Tanzania | collected 2013-01
ATTCTGAAGACAGTAGCGCAGATGATATTGCAGTAAAACTGCCTAACTTAGAGATTAAAGATTGTTTTAGAGAAAATATTCAAAAAAGATTTAATAGTTTCTTTAAGAAAGATAATCTTGCTGACAAAATAGCCAATGCTTTGTTTATCGGTGACAGTGAATATGTACAAAGTCAACTGCGTACTTATCTAAAGAAATTCGTATCTATAAGAGACACTGCTACAAAAGCACCAAAAGAAAACTATTACCACGGATTTTTAAACGGTGTCTTTACTAACTGCTCAAACGATTTTTTAACAGAATACCACTCTAACTATGAAGCAGATGATGGCTATGCTGATATTACTTTTAAAAGTGAATATTCAGAAAAAGCTGTCATTATCGAGATAAAAGCAGCTCCTGTAGGCTCTGATTTAATTCCATTAAGCGAGAATGCAATAAATCAAGTAGAAAATAAAGACTATGCAGTTCCATTCTTGCAAAACAGCATGACTCAAAGTATCTTCGCCTATGGAATTGCATTTTCAGGAAAGAACTGTCTTGTAGCTTGTAAAAAGCTAAAATAGTTACACGCTGTGTCGTTACAGACGTTGATCTCAAATAAGGATGTAGGAACACCTACATTCTTATTCAATTTTCTCTAATTACTTCTCATCTAAATCAAGATTTCTGGTAACTAAAAGACCACCAAAAGTCTGACATACAGGCATGATTTCAAGTTCATTGATATTCATGTGAGCTGGAGTGCTTAATAGATAATCTACAGTATTAGCAATATCCTCAGGTAAAATTGCTTCAACATCTTTGTAAACAGCAGCAGCCTTTTCGTTATCGCCCTTAAAACGTACATTTGAGAATTCTGTATTAGAGCAAAGACCTGGCTTAATTACAGTAACTTTAAGTGCAGTACCTGCTAAATCACATCTTAGATTTCTTGAAAACTGCTCAACAAAAGCTTTAGTACCGCCGTAGACATTGCCTCCTGTATATGGCCATGCACCGGCAGTTGAGCCTAAATTGATGATATAACCTTTGTTCTTTTTAACCATCAATGGTAGCAGTTTGTGAGTAATATTGAGTAACCCTTTGATGTTGGTATTAACCATGGTATGCCAGTCTTTTAAAGAGCAGGTAAATGCTTTGTCCTGACCTAAGGCTAAACCTGCGTTATTAACTAAAACATCAATGTTTTTAAACTCATCAGGTAACTTATCTAAGATAGAATCAACTGCTTCAGTATCAGTTACATCAAGCTTTAATGGGAAGATCTGACCTTCATATTTATTTGCTAAGGCATCTAATTTGTCTTGACGACGTGCTGTTGCAATTACTTTGTAACCTTGACTTGCAAGTTTTTCACAAATAGCAAAACCAAAGCCTGCTGAGGCTCCTGTAACTAATACAGTCTTATATAAAGCCATATTTCCTCCACATATTTATGACATAACAACGTAATCAAAATAATCTACCTTTATAAGTGCAAAGCTCTAGACAAAGTTATCTTACACAACGCACTCAACAAACTGTTATGCTGTCTTATTTATCAATAGGAGCAACACGTGAAACGACACCTGACTGCAACGCTTTAAAATAAAAAAGCCAGGACAGACCAGTTGCAATTCCTGAGAGTAGTAAAAAACACCAGGTATGACGACTGATATCTTTAATTTCACTTACTCTGTCAGTAAAAAATACTATGCCCCATCTCAGAAATAAAATTACAGTAGTGCGGATGGCGGTTGCAAGGTTAGAGTTAATATCCTTAACACCGATTTTTGCAAAGATAGCTGTCAGAGCTGCAAATAAAGATGACAGTAATGCGTAATGTTTCCACATGGTAATGCAGTAAACCGTAAAACGGGGTTTATTTGGATATCGATAATTTCCGATAAAGTGGCCTTTAGAATGTAGAAAACGCGGATTTACCGTAAAAAAGAAAGCACGGATTTACCGCATACATTGAAAGGACACGTGGCTAAAATAGCCCATATTAAGTGTCTTGTCCATAGGTCTAGTTAAAACTCTTGCTTTTTACTATGAGCACTTGCCATATGTTCGATCTGAATAAACTCTGCCAATATAAGTTCTTTCTGCCACTATGTGCATTGAAGGCGTTCTGAGATCACATCAGCAAACTTATCCAAGCTCTTTTATACAAAATCATTTTCCCCAGCACATTCAACTAGAACTCAATTACCAACAGATCTTTTACTCAGGCACATTAACGCTGTACACCTTAAAATTTAGCCTTCAATCTTATTTTTTTATATACCTATCACCTAACTTATAAGAATTTGCAGATATAATCAGAATATACCCTTATGATCTAAAGAATTATCTAATGACAAAAGGTGATATATTGAACAGCAAAAATAAGAATATATCGATGCTCGAAGGTACTGTTGCCAACAAAGGCATCGCCTTTGGTACTATTAGCTTCTTAAAAAGAGCTAAAACTGGTCTTGAAAAGACTTCTGTTTCAGATACTAAAGCAGAGTGCGAACGCTTTGAAAAAGCCAGACTTCATGCCATTTCACAGTTAAGCGCATTGTATGATGCCTCTTTAGAAAAACTAGGCGAGCAAAATGCCGTAGTTTTCCAGATCCATCAGATGATGTTAGATGATCCTGACTATGTATCATCTGTTAATAAACTCATTGAAAAAGAACATGCTAATGCTGAGTATGCCGTAACTAAGGTTGCTCACAAATTTGAAAAGCAGTTCTTAGAAATGGATAACGACTACATGCGTGGTCGTGCCGCCGACGTCATCGATATTTCAAGACGTGTTAAAGAAATTCTGATGATGCATGCAGGTAAGCTCAAAAAACATGGACTTACCTTTGATAACAAGGGTCCTGTTATTCTTGCAACTGATGATTTGGTACCATCAGAGACTGTCCAGCTAGATAACCAAAAAGTTACCGGTATCATCACCTCTAAAGGCTCTACAAGATCGCATACTGCTATCTTTGCCAGAACCATGGGTATTCCTACCATTGTCTGCATCGGTGAGGAGTTAACTGAAGATCTTGAAGGTAAAAAAGCCATTGTTGATGGAAATTCAGGTTATGTTTACATAGAACCTGACGAATCAACCATTTTGCGCTTTACCGAAATGAAGAAGACTGACGATGTTCAGCACTCCCATTTAGAAGAATACCGTGGTAAAGAAACCAAGACCCGTTCAGGTCGCACTATTCGCCTGTATGCAAACTCAGGCTCCTTAGCTGATATCGATCTGATTAAAGCCTCAGACGCTGAAGGTATCGGTCTGTTTAGAAGTGAATACATCTACATGCAGGCTCATGACTACCCTACAGAAGAAGAGCAGTTTAAGATTTATAAAGATGTTCTAAAAGGCATGAACGGTAAGAAGGTCATTATCAGAACTCTTGATATCGGTGCTGATAAGACTGCTGAATACTTCATGCTAAAACCTGAAGAAAACCCTGCTATGGGTGTAAGAGCAATTCGTCTTTGTCTTACTAACAGAGCCTTATTTAAAACACAGTTACGCGCTCTTTACAGAGCCTCCGTCTTTGGTAACCTCTCTGTCATGATCCCTATGATTACTTCGGTTGAAGAAGTCATAGAATGCAAGAGAATTATCGATGACATTAAAAAGGAGCTTACTGCTCAAGAACTTCCTTTTAAAGATGATGTTGAATTTGGCATCATGATTGAAACCCCTGCTGCAGCTTTAATCTCAGATGAGTTAGCTCCATTAGTAGATTTCTTTAGTATCGGTACTAATGATCTAACTCAGTTCACACTAGCTGCTGACAGGCAAAATGCAGATCTTGGAAGTTATCTAAATCCATACCACCATGCTGTGGTAAGACTCATTGAAACCACAGTTAAAAATGGTCATGCAGCTGGAATTTGGGTTGGTATCTGCGGTGAGCTTGCCTCAGATGAGAAATTCCTAGGAAAATTAATTCAGCTTGGAGTTGATGAAATGTCTGTTGTACCTTCAAGCATTCTTACCCTGCGTGCAAAGATTGCAACTCTAGGCTAAAGGAGATAAATAATAATGCCACAATGTATAGTGATTGCTGATGAAATCACCGGCGGCTCAGCTGTTGGTTCTTTATTAGAGAAAAATGGCAATACAGTTTGCTCTTTAATGAGCACTCGCGGTTTAAAAGATCCTATTACACAAAAGTATGACTGCTTTGTGTATTCAACTAATTCAAGAAATCTTACTGCTCAACAGAGCTATCAGATGGTGTTCTCAGCTGCTAAACTTTTAAAGTCTGATGAAGTAAAGCTTTATGCTAAACGTATTGACCCTGCTATGAGAGGCAACACCTGTGCTGAAACAGAAGCTCTGTTAGATGCCCTAGGTGATCCTGATAGAGTTGCCATTGTAGTTCCAGCTTTCCCAGCATTGCGCAGAACCAATGTTGGCGGTTATATCCTAGTTGATGGTAAGCCTCTGCAAAAATCCTTAGCAGGTCTTGAAGATCTGTATCCAGCAGAATCAGGTCGTGTAGCTGACTTATTTACAGAAAAGTTCCAGTACAAAGCAGAACCACTGCACTTAAAAGAGTTCTTAAAAGGCACAGATAATCTTGCGCTAAAGATTAAAGAGTTAGCAGATGCAGGTACGCGTGCTATCGTTTTTGATTGCACTTCTCAGGAAGATATCAACAAGATTGCTGATGCGGTGGTGATCTCAAAGATTAAGTTCTTAGCTGTAGATCCAGGTCCTTTTACAGCTACATTAGCCCGTAAGGTGATGAGAACCAAGTCTGTTGCCACCGCAGCCTCAGGTGCGAAGATCTTTGGTATTGTAGGTGGTGTAAATCCTTTAATTTCAGCTCAGGTTGAACTGTTAAGACTTGAAGAGAAAGTTAATATCGTCACCGTACATAATCTTGAGTTATTAGAAGATCAGCAACACCGTAATGCCGAGATTAACCGTGTAGTAGATGAGATCTCCACAAAGTTCAACAACTACACCATCTCATTTGCTGTATCTGACAATATGGAAGTTAACAATCAGCTCTCAGCTGAATATCAGGAAATGCTTTTAAAGACCAACAGAACTCAAACTGAAGCTTTAGATATCATTTCTACAGCTTATGGTCAGATTGTACAGAAAGTTCTTGAAAAACGTCCTGATGTACAGGCGCTTTACACTAAAGGCGCAGAATTTACTGTAGCAGCTTACAGAGAACTAAAATCTATGGGGCTTAAGGTCTTAGGTCAGGTATTGCCTCTTACCTGCTACGGTGAGTTAATTGATGGTGATCATGCAGGTCTTAAGTGTGTAACCTCAGCTTCCTCTGCAACAGATACTAATACCATCACAGATAGTATTCAGTACATCAAGAGAAAACTTGCTATCTAAGCAATAGTTATTAAGACCAATAGCATATCTAGAACTCCACCTTGATTTGAGGTGGAGTTTCTGTTCCTCATGATATAAATTCCTGCTGAATTAAGATCAATCTTATCAGAGCAATTTAACTGCTAAATTGAGTTTGCCCAAATATCAAGAATTTGGTACAATTTGCGCTACAAGTTCAGGTGCAACAGCAAGTCTGAATATTTCAAAATGCGAGTGTAGTTCAATGGTAGAACTGCAGCTTCCCAAGCTACTGACGCGGGTTCGATTCCCGTCACTCGCTCCATTTCATTCAATTTCCCTTTTCAAGAGCTCAAAATAAACGTCACTGTTCAGTTGCAATACCAGTAAGAACAAGGCTTCTTTCAAATTGAACATTTGTAGAATATTGCTGTGGACATAATACGAGTGCTCAGAAATTATCTTTAGTGTGGCGAAAAGTGTGGTTATGAAACTACTTTGGTGTGACCAAAAGTGAGGCTAAGAGCTCCCTGAATTATATTTTAAATGGAAGGTTGAGATGGTTTAGCGTTTGCCAATAAAGAGCTCTTTTACTGGCAAACTTTAACTGTCCCTAAACGCGCCTTTGATAAACAAAGAGGGAAGGGTCCTATCGGAGGTCAACTTTATAATGAGATGAAACTGTTGTCAAATAAAATGTTGGTACTCAACAACAAATTGGCAGTAACATCTCATTTAGAAAATACTATTTGAGCTTTAACTTATCGCACAAAGCAAGCAATTCTTCGACTTTAGCTACTATACGTTTTTGCTCGGCTAATGGAGGTAGTGGAATCATCATTTTTGACAAAGTTGTTCCATTACAATTTGGTTGAGCTGTAGCTACTGTTCCGCTTCGTAACTGATTCCAATACAAATTACTTTCCATAAACAATTTACAATACTTAGGACATACATTATCACTACACTGAGTTCTTATAAGATATCCAGCAAATACGGCATCACAAGGAACATTTTCGACTAAAAATGACTTTCCAACAGTTCCTCCTGTTCGAGCAAATAAAATATCATTTGACTTTAAAAGATAAGATTTTGCTTCTGCAGAAGAAATGTCACAATAAGGGGTATTTTCCCAATTAACTTTTCCGTCTTGGATATCACTTATCCTAACATACTTAAACTCACCTGATGATTTTGCTGGTTCATTCAATCCATATTGGATAAATTTTGACAAATTTCCCCATCTAACCCACTTCCAATTCTCAGGAATATCAAATGGAATTTCATCATCTTCTATTGGTGCTAGAGTCTTTTCTTTCTTAAGTTTGCCTTCTTTAATTAGGTTCTGTTTTTCTTCTTGAATCTGTTGGTACAAATCTTCAGCTGTACCTTCTTCAGGTCTTTGATCTACAAGTTTTCCTTGAATAGCCATCTGAAGAATCTTCTCTTTAATCTGTCCATCAAGATCAACTTTTCTTTTAAGAAGATCTTCAGCTTTTTCGATAACCGATAAGTAACTTTCAACTTTGGCTACAATACGTTTTTGCTCGGCTAATGGAGGTAGTGGAATCATCATTTTTGACAAAGTTGTTCCATTACAATTTGGTTGAGCTGTAGCTACTGTTCCGCTTCGTAACTGATTCCAATACAAATTACTTTCCATAAACAATTTACAATACTTAGGACATACATTATCACTACACTGAGTTCTTATAAGATATCCAGCAAATACGGCATCACAAGGAACATTTTCGACTAAAAATGACTTTCCAACAGTTCCTCCTGTTCGAGCAAATAAAATATCATTTGACTTTAAAAGATAAGATTTTGCTTCTGCAGAAGAAATGTCACAATAAGGGGTATTTTCCCAATTAACTTTTCCGTCTTGGATATCACTTATCCTAACATACTTAAACTCACCTGATGATTTTGCTGGTTCATTCAATCCATATTGGATAAATTTTGACAAATTTCCCCATCTAACCCACTTCCAATTCTCAGGAATATCAAATGGAATTTCATCATCTTCTATTGGTGCTAGAGTCTTTTCTTTCTTAAGTTTGCCTTCTTTAATTAGGTTCTGTTTTTCTTCCTGTATCTGTTGGTACAAATCTTCAGCTGTACCTTCTTCTGGTCTTTGATCTACAAGTTTTCCTCTTATTGCAAGATCTAATATGTGTTCTCTGAACTCTTTGAGCTTTTCAAGGCTAATCATTATCGTCTAACTCCTTAAGCTCAGATACAATTGTCTCCAAAGATGACATAACATCTTTAAATTCAGATAGCAGATCTTCACTTTGAGTAACCAGCTCTGATAAAGAAACTTCTCTTTTTTCTTCTTTAATCAACCCTAAATCAAGCGTGTTACCTTTCTTTTCAATTTCATCTCTTGTAAATACAGACCAGCGAGGATCTTCTATTGCATAACGATCTTCAGCTGTATATGCTTTTATGAAATCAGAGAAATCATCTTCTGTTAAAGGAGTTCTTACACCAAAGGTCCTCATATTTGATCTCATATCATAGAACCAAACTTCTTTGGTATTGTCTTTATCAGAAGCTCCTCTTGTAAAGAAAACAACGTTTGTCTGAACGCCCTTAGCGTAAAAGATACCTGTTGGTAATCTTAAAATAGTATGGACATTGCATTTATCCATTAAATCAACACGGATATTTACACCATCATTATCTGCAAAAAGAACGTTATCGGGGAGGACTACAGCTGCACGAGCCTTGCCATTAGCTTTTAAACTTCTGTATATGTGTTGTAAAAAGTTTAACTGCTTATTGCTTGTGCTATACAAAAGATCAGATCTTGAGGCGCGCTCACCACCTTTTTTGGTACCAAAAGGAGGATTGCTAAGAACTACATCGTAGTTCTTAAAACTTTCACCTAAAGGAGATAAGGTATCACCTCTATAGATTTTTCCATTGATATCGTGCAATAAAGAATTCATTAGAGCAAGCCTGTGGGTACCTTCAACCAGCTCACATCCAGAGAAAGCCTCAGTTGATTCAAATTCAGCAGTATCAGAATCTAAATCCATAAAATCATCAGTATGTTCTTTTACATATTGATGAGCTGCGATCATAAAGCCAAAGGTTCCACAAGCAGGATCATTGCATCTTTCACCTGGCTGTGGCTTTACAAGTTGTGTCATCACGTTAATGAGAGGTCTTGGAGTAAAATATTGACCTGCACCTGATTTTTTCTCATTAGCGTTTTTTTCTAAAAGACCTTCGTACAGATCGCCTAAGCCTTCATCTTTAGCAGAAAACCAGTCAAGATCATCAATGTCCTTTATAATCTTCTCAAGGTTCTTAGGCTCCTTTATTTGAGATACAGCGCCCTTGTATATTTCCTTAACATCCTGAGGCACTATGACTTTTGAATTTCCACTTTCGTCATCTTTTCCACCTAGAACAGAAAGTAATTTATTATAGAAATTCTGTAACTCAAGACCACTTTTATCTAACAGATTATCCCATCTGTAGCCTACAGGAATATTTTTTTCAGTCTGTGTTTCTTTAGCCATTTTCAAAAAGAGAATATATGTAAGCTCTGTTACATAGTCTTGGTATGTAATACCGTCATCTCTTAGTACGTTACACAGGTTCCACAGCTTTTGTACAATCTCTGAAGTCTTCATTATTGAGTAATTCCGTTTTCGTTAAATATGTAGTTATTCAGTTCTTTGAAATAGTTGCCTAAGTTATTGTTAAAGTAACCATCGATCTTCTTAAATCCGCCCCTAGTCTTAAAACGAGGGTCGTCGTCTAAGACTTCAACTGTGAGTACTGTTTCCTGATCACTTAAGAGATACTTTTTAAATCTTTCTAACCAGGCTTTTTCATTCTGATCAAATACATGTGCTGACAAAATCTTTTTAAATGCACTCTCAATTTTTTCCTCGTGACTAACCAAAGGTTCACCTAGAGCTACATTTCTGATGATAGTAGTAATATCAGCACTAATCTCAGCATCTGATTTGTTTACAGTTTTGATAGCAGACATAAGCTGTTGCTTGGTAAAGTGCTCTGTTTCTAAAATGTTGATAAGGTCTTTGAGACCCTGTCTGGTTAGATTTGAAGGTCTTGTATACACAAGATTTAACATCTCAATCTTGTCTTTGTTTTCTTTGATGTACTTATTAAAAGCCTCAAGGTAGTCTTCAGGTGTAGAGTACTTTTCTCCGTAAGCTCTTGAATGCTCTTCTAATTCATCTTTTTTGTCTGATATAACCACAGGGCTAGCGTCTTTGCCTTTTAGAGCATCCAGTTTCTGCATCAGAGTATCATGTTCTAAAAGAAAAGCTTTTACCTCTTTAGAATCTTTACAGTTTTTAAATTTCTCAATAAACTCGTTAGGTCTCAAACCGCCTGATAAAGAGCTAAATGTCTCTTTAACTTTTTCATCCATGTGTTTTACTTTTCTTTGAAGCTTTGCTTCGATTTGACCTCGTAAATAATCCTGCTCTTTTTCATCAACAGAATTTTTTACTTTATCAGCGAGATCTGTAAATTTCTCTTTTGGTGACACAACAACAGGTTTCATTGTTGAAACATCAGCTAATGCTGTTGTAGCGCCGACAGCATCATAAATTTCAAAATGATCTTTACCAATATCAGGACACAATCTTGTAGCTCTACCTAACATCTGTTCATAGAGGATTCTAGATTTTACGCAGCGAAGAAAGACTAACTTTGAAATTTTTGGAACATCGATACCTGTAGTTAAAAGATCTACTGTTACCACCACACTTGGGTTGATTTCAGTTTTAAACTTCTTGATAGCTTGCTGGATCTTTTTCTGATTACCATCAAATGATTTACCAGTGATTTTTACAACGGCATTATCGTCTATTCCCTGAGCTGTATAGATTTCTTTTAAGATATCCACAATCATATCTGCATGAGCATCGTTTACAGCATAAATCAAAGTTTTACCATTGATATCAGAATTTAAAGGAGAAATATCACCAGAGATTTCTTTTAAAACAGTTTCATTAAAACTTCTTGTGATAACAGTACGATTGAACTGCTCAACATCAAAATTCATCTCATCAGGAAGTTTAAATACGTTAAGCTCACCTGTTTTAGGATCATAGATACTGATGTCTTCACCTTTTTCATAATTGATTCCATTGATGCTTAACTTGGTTTTAATAATATGAGGAGCATCAAAATCAACTAAGTAACCATCCAGAACTGCCTGTCTGTATGAGTAGTTATAAACAGGTTCTCCAAAGATACTTACAGTATGAAGTGCTGGTGTTGCAGTTAAAGCTACCTTTACACCGTTGAAGTAATCCACAACAGAGCGGTACTTGCTTTGGTAATCCAACTGATTACTGTATAAAGCCTCTTCTTCTGTCATTTCTTTATCAAGGATATAACCTCGGTGAGCTTCATCAATAATCACAAGATCAAAATCATTAACACCAGGCATCTGATTAGAGTTTTCTGAATCTACATAATAAAGAATTCTCTTTACCATGCTTTGCACTGTTGCAACTTGAACTTTAGTAGCTTTTTCAATTTTAATATCACCAATTTTATTGATGTTATAAATCTTATCTAAGGTCTGGGAGTCTTCAAGCTCAACATCTTTGAATACAGACTCTGTCTGCTCGCCTAAAGCTGTTCTATCAACTAAATACAAAATTCTTTTAAAGCGATTAGCCTTTAAGACGCGGTAAATTAAACCTAAGATGGTTCTGGTTTTTCCAGTACCTGTAGCCATAGATACTAATATCTTGTCCTGTCCTGCATTGATACATTCTTCAACTGATTTAATTGCATCTACCTGGTAGGTTCTTAAATTAAGACCACAATGATCTAAAAGAACATCTAGAGGCTCGGCCTTAAGACGTTCCATACCATCTTTAACTTTGTTATCCAGCAGCTCTTGCAGTCCAATTGGAGAGAGCCAGCCTCTCAATGCTTTAGGAGCATTATTGGTGGCACGAAAATCTAAAAACCAGATACCTGACTTTTGTTCGTATCCTTCTAAATAAGGTCTTCCGTTTGTTGCAAAGGTAAAAGGTACCTGATATGGACCATAGGTATCAATTACGTAGTCTTTATCTTCTTCTCTTACATTTGAAGAGTAATCTTTACACTGATCGTCAATTACAGAAGGGATATCCTTATCCATTGATTTAGCTTCGACGAAGGCATAAAGTTTCTCTCCAATGAATAAAGCATAATCTGCAAAACAATTTCCTTTATTTTTGGAAGTTACAGGATTAGTAGGCCACTCTGCAATTGCAATATTTCTTCCTTTTTGAGGTCGAGTTCCTTTTGAATATCTTAAAGTTTCAGTATCTGATTCCCATCCTACAGCTCTTAGCTGAGCATCAATAATAATTCTTGTTTCAGCTTCATTCTTAGGTCTTTGATTTTCAGCTCTGATAGTTCTCTTCTTAAGCTCACTTTGGCTTGGAGTAGCTACATTTTTTGCCTTATCAAGATCCTCTTGAATTAGTTTTTCTTCAACCTTATCGTCTTTTTCTTGTTGAATAACTGAATTTGCATCCACAGGTGTTGATAAAGTTTGCTCTATAGGTTCTATATACTTTTCTGGTTCATAGTCTTTATCACCATAAACCATCATGAACCACTGAGAAAAACCATGTACAGCAGACAACATGATCTTTGCTACAGCAATTGATGCAAATCCTTCATGAGCAGCTTTATTTCGCATCTGTCGAATCCTATCGACGATAGTCTTTAGATTCTTTGAAAGATAGCCCTTATATGAAAGGATCTTGGCACGACCTGCAAAATTATCGTCTTCCTTTGATGAGGCTGTAAGATGATTTATAGAAAAGATTATATTGATGATGTTCTCACACAGCATTCCTGTTTTAATCAAAGAAGCATTTGAGTCTGAGAACACATACTCCTCAGCTTTAGCGCCTAGCAAAGCTAATGAAGGAAAATCATTTTCTAAAAAAGTAAAATTATTTGCAGCCATATGTCATGCAACCATTTTTATCTTTATCTTGCTATAGTCATCAACGAATAATTGTCCTCCCTTTTATAGCATTAATTCTCATTAAAAAGGAGGAACAATCTCTTAATTATTCGAATACAGCACTGTGTATTTAAATAATCTCATCAAGACTTGCTAGCTCAGATTGAAGATCTTTTATCTTTTGCAAGATTTCAGATCTTCTGAGGTTTGCGTCATGGACCTTTTGTAAAATCTCTTTTGTTGGAGGAATGAGCTTCAATCCTTTTACATCCGAAATTTTAAGTAGCTGGATAAAACCACCAGTAGAGAGCAACCCTAACTGCTTTTTAATTCTCTTGGAATTTAACTGCCAGAATAGAAACTCAGGAGTCCAGGCTTTATCTTTCAATCTTAAGATTACAAATGACTGCCCTGCGAGCCAATTGTCATGCTCTGTTTCTACAAGACCTACCTTTCCTGCTGCACCTTTGATTGCCAGGACAATGTCGCCTTTATGTACAAGACTCTTAAGAGCTCTATTATCTTTCTTGAGCACAATCTCTTTTTTAGGAGTTTCTATAATTCCTAAAGGATTGATGTCTGAAGCACTAATCTCAAAGTACTTGTCGCCATCACTGTCTTTTACAGAAGCCTGAGCTCTGTAGATCTCAACTACATCATCAAGATTTACAGTCTCAATGCCTTCAAGACTTTTAGCACTTTCTCTTGCTGCAATGTATCTGCCAATATCAAAGCTGTTCTCGTTATTTTTAATCTCAGATAAAGCAACTTTGATCGATGAATTACCATCCTCATCATTTAAGACTTTTTCGATCTCTTCTTTTGACTTAAGATTCAGATTTACACGCTTACGGCCTGATTTGCCATCTTCAATGTAATCTTTGCTCTTTAGATCTAAGAAAGAGACTCTTTCATTTTGAGAATCAACAGCATCAAAAACCAATGCCTGAGTGTAAATTGCAGTGCCTACCAGGAAACCAGCCGGTAGCGAAATTACAGCTTTTAATCTTTTAGATTCTGTAATTTTCTCTCTTAACTCAAGATCCTGACGAAGACTGCTAATAGACAATCTCATAGGAACAATCACAGCAAAGCGACCTTTTACCCTATTGAGCATATCCTCAACGTAAATACCTTCAACATTTCGTTTTGCAGGTCCTACTTTATAAGCTATTGGTAAACAGCTAAAACCAAAATCGTATTCTGAAAATTCTCTTTGAGGATCAGGTGTATTTATCAGTTCTTCAAAACTTGTAAAGTAATTATTAACCTTGTTAACATTGCCGATTAACATGTAAATTAAAGCTTTGATTAAAAACTCACAATTATCCCCAAAGATCGGAGCATCAACAGAAATTTCATCTTTTGATAGCTCAGCTTCAGCATTGATAATATTGTTAAAAGGACAATATGCTGTACCTTTTGTGTTCTTTCCTTTAATCCAATGAACTAGTGTTTTTACAACAGTAAACTCATTGAACAAAAAGAAATTGAAGTTTCTGTTTTTGTTAAAGATAGTGATTAGTTCTTCTTCGAGATCATCACTTACAGTGTCTTGTTCCTGTAAGAGCTTTAATTTAAAGTCAGCATAAATTCTCTCGCTGTCTTCACTTGATTTCGAGTTAAAGCCAAAACCATTAGGAACAGTTAACTTGTAATATTTATATAAAAAACATACATCATCGTAAGCTGTAGTCTTTTCTCTTTCTTGTAATTTACCTAGTTTTAGTAAATTCTCTAAAAGAAGTAATTTGCTAATGGTGTCTTCTACATCGAAACGGTATTCAGAAGAAACAGAAAAAAAGTAATTAATATTTGAAGTCTTCATATATATTCCTTTAACTTTATGGCTATTTATTTCTAGCCTTTGACTTGTTGTAACTATCCAGACGGTACACAGTGATAAGAGCTTCTTTGGTAGCGACCAAGGTATAACCTCCCTTTTCAGCCATCTTGTCTGTTACTTTTTTAAGATGAGCAAAGAGATCGCTTAACTCAAGGCAGTTCTTTCTATCAAGAGTTCTCTTCTCTCCATATTCAAATCCGTAATTTAAAAGGATCTTTAATACAGCTTCAGTGATTCCTCTTTGATTTAATCTCTGGTGTATGTGTCTGGTCTTGTACATAGCAATACTCCTAAAAATCTGTGGTATTTAAGTAAGTCACTGACCTACCTAACTCATGTTTATATTATGGTACTTACCTGACTAAATTTCAAGTCACTTACATGACTAATTTTACAAATATTATATAATTACTTGATTTTAAAACTTTTATTGTTTTATCTTCTTTTAAAAGATTCCATTGTCACCTATTTTTTTCCAAAACATTCTTTGATGAGATATCAAAAATAATAGCTTTTGATACGAAATATGGATGGAGATTTTCTTTTGTGAAGAGTACAAAAAGCCGGACAACATCTCTGCTCTCCGGCTTAAGGTTTAAATAAGACTATAGGTTAGATCTTATTTCTTTAAACCTGAATTGATCTGATTGATATGCTCTACTTTTAAGTCACCTTCAGAGTATAACAGCGCTAAACGAGACTCGATGTAGTTATAACGAGACTCTGCAGACTTCTGCATTGAGTCATATAACTTCTGAGTTGCATTTAAAACATCAGTCATAGTACGAGTACCTACATCGTAACCAGCCTTAGTTGCCTTTAAAGCTGATTCTGATGATTTAACTGAGTTCTTATAAGCGGTTACAGAGCTGATAGCAGCATTAACGTTGTTATAGCTGTTGTTTACATTAGTAAGCAGTGAACGGTGAGCGTACTCTAAAGACTCTGATGCAGCGATGTACTGAGCCTGAGCTTTATCAACAGCAGCTGATGTAGCACCGCCGTGGAAGATAGGTACACTTAGAGTTAAACCTACAGACTTAGACCAGGCGTTGTTATCAACAAAGCTTGCCTCAGGAACATTAGATGTATAGTCAGTGTAACCTGTTCTTAAATTTGCATTTAAGTCTAAGGTAGGCTCATGACCTGAACGAGCTAAAGTAATATTGTCTTTAGCAATATCACGGTTTACAACCTGCTGTTGTAAGCTTAAGTTATTCTCTTCAGCGCTCTTAACTAACTTTGATAAATCTTTATCAACACGAGGAGTATCAAACTTGCTTTCATCAAGTTTTGATAACTGCTCTACAGAAATCTTTCGACCAGTTAAAACTCTGATCTGCTCGTATGAATTGATAAGAGCATTTTCTGCTGCAATTACAGCAGCATTTGATAAATCGTATGCAGCCTGAGCTTCTAACTTATCGGTTTCAGCGATTAAACCTACGTTTAAACGACGCTCAGCTTCAGCTAGCTGACGCTTTAGAGCAGCATTATTAGCCTTTTGGAATTTTAAGGTATCAGCGGCACTTAATACATTAAAGTAAGCATTGCTTACTCTTAAAATTAAGCTTTGCTGTGCATCAGCGTATGCAAGATCTTTTAAAGTTGCAGTTTTTTCTGCAATCGATCTGTTAGCCCATGAGCTATGACGCCAGATCTGCTGAGATAAAGTTAAAGCAGCAGAGCTGTTCTTATTGCTACCACGAGCATTGTAAGCTTTGATGGTATTTGTTCTGGTCTTAGTAATTGAACCTACAACATCAATTTGAGGCAACAGTGCAGCTGTAGCTTCTGTAAGGCCTGCATGAGCTGCATCAGCATCAGCTTTTGCCTGAGCTACCTGAGTATCTTTCTGTAAAGCCTCTTTATAGATATCCATTAAATCTTCGGCATGGGCAGACAAGCTCAGTGAAGTAGCTAAAGCTACAGCAAGAGTAGTAATCTTTAAGTTCATCAAAAACCTCAGTAATTCATCTAATTTTCAATTACTGCAATTATAACAATAGCAACACGAAAATTAGCAAAAAACTTAGTCTCTATTAAGCAACATGTTAAGATTTGTTTGTATTTTTTGAAGGTTTGATCAAGGATTTCAGGAAAAAAGCTAAAACTTAGGTGGTGGAGGTAAACGGGATCGAACCGTTGACCCTCTGCTTGCAAAGCAGATGCTC
>OQWA01000189.1_pt1 | contig 16316 bp, 12 predicted proteins | sample 1691581 | NCBI WGS metagenome assembly OQWA01 (sample SAMN03418264, study PRJEB22391) | human gut metagenome | biome: human-gut; feature: organic feature; material: feces | host: Homo sapiens | place: Tanzania | collected 2013-01
CTTTCCAAGGCCTGTAAATATCACAAGAAGTATCCGTATCTTCTGAAAAACAAGGTAATCAGATATCCGAATCAGGTATGGTCAACGGATATCACTTACATAAAGCTGCCGACAGGGAATGTTTACCTGATGGCAATAATCGACTGGTTCTCGAGGAAGGTCTTGAGCTGGCGCGTATTCAACACGATGGATGCGATGCAGTATGCAAATCTTCTGAGGGAAACAATCGAAGAATACGGCTGTCCTGCAATCTTCAACACAGACCAGGGAAGCCAGTTTACATCTGATGTTTTTATCAAAGTTCTTGTCGATTACGACATCCAGATCAGCATGGACGGAAAAGACCGGGCTTTGGACAACATCAGAATTGAGCGTCTTTGGAGAAGCCTCAAGTACGAGGACATCTACCTTAAACGCTATGAGACAATGAAAGACTTGAAGGCCGGCATTGATGCCTACTTCAACTTCTACAACACAGCGAGGTTTCATCAGTCTCTGGATTACAACGTGCCTGATGAAATGTATAAATGCTTCCAGTACAATGAACTGGAAAGAAAACGGGCTGCATAAATTTTTACACCTTAAACCTGTAAAATTTTTGTGTTGACTAAATAGCGCAATTTAATATTCAATTACAGGGAACAGCTGAAGCAGAAAACTACAAAAATATTCTTCTTAAAAATGGAACAGATGTTTCTACTCTGCCGACACAAAAAGATTTCAACAAGCAAAATGATGTTCCTTTCCCGTGTAAAGATAAAACAAAATTTACATTTATAGATTTGTTCGCAGGAATCGGCGGATTCAGACTTGCCATGCAGGACATAGGTGGAAAATGTGTTTTTTCAAGCGAATGGGACGATGCCGCAAAACAGACATATTTTGAAAATTACGGCGAAGTTCCTTTCGGTGATATTACAAAACCAGAAACAAAAGCACTGATTCCGAAAGAGTTTGATGTACTTTGTGCAGGATTTCCGTGCCAGCCGTTTTCAAACGCTGGGAAGAAAAAAGGAATAGAAGATACAAGAGGAACGCTTTTTTATCACATTGCTGAAATTCTTGAAACTCATAAACCAAAAGCAATTTTGTTAGAAAATGTTCGAGGGCTTATAAGTAATGATAAGGGTAAAACTTTCCAAACGGTTTTACAGACAATTACAAAAATGGGTTATAAATGCAATATTCCACAAAAGCTAATAGATAATGGCCCAATAACAAAGATTAAAACAGCTGCGTCTCAAATGGTTTTGAGTGCGAAGGATTTTGGAGTTCCTCAAAACAGACCTCGTATTTATGTTGTTCTTTGGAAAGAAAATCTAAGTATTAATGAATTTATGTATCCAAAACCATTAGATAAAAAAACTTGTGTTGGCGATATTTTAGAAACAGATTCAGAAAGAATATCAAAATTTACAATCTCAGACAAACTCTGGAAAGGGCATCAAGAACGTAGAAAAAAAAATGCACAAAAAGGTTATGGATTTGGCTATTGTAGTTTTAATGAAAAATCACAATATACAAGCACACTTTCAAGACGTTATTACAAAGATGGTAGTGAAATTCTAATTGAACAGAAAGGAAAAAATCCTCGAAAGATAACACCTCGTGAAGCTGCTAGGCTTCAAGGATATAAAGATTCTTTTCGTCCTCATAAATCAAATACAGAAGCATATAAACAATTTGGAAATAGTGTTGCAATTCCAGTTGTAGAAGCTGTTTCTAAACAAATTCTTGAACAAATATTGGAGAGTTAAAATGTTTCCTGATTTACTTGATAAAAATATTCAGCCTAAAGAAATAATTATTTCAGAGATTCCTGAAATCCATCTTTCTGAAGGGATAAAAAAGAAATTAACAGAAATGTTTGTAGAGGAAGAAAATGGATATGTAAAAGTTTCCGATTTTACAACAACCGTTGCCATTGATAAGAATTATGTTTTTTTTCCAAATCAGTATTTTTATTTAGCAATTCTTTGTAAAAATTATGCGGAATCATTGTTTAAATATTGTGATTTTTTTGATAATAATGTTAAAAACAATAGCTCTCTAAAAGAACAAATTATTAATCAACACTTTAGCAATACTAAGTATACCAGTTTTTTTAACAATATAGAGGATAGTAAATTTTTTTCAGATTTCATAATTGGCGGTGAAGTATCTTCTTTTAGACCAGGTAAAAATCTTGTTAATGGTGATAAATATCGAGGAACGAAAGATATATTTGGTTCATGTATATTAAAGAAAATTTCTATTCCAGATGCATCATCAAATTATTTTGGAAGTATAGTTTATTACCTAACTAAACGTAACGATTTATATTCGCAATTAGATTCTGAAATATATCAGCAGATAAAGAATAATAATAATTTTATAAAGCAAAACTCAGTTCTTTCTTCCACCCAACACCCCTCTCAAATCATCTACTACGGTGTCCCTGGCAGTGGCAAAAGTCACAAAATCGACGAAATAACAAAAGGCGTGCCCGCTGAACAAAAAATGCGTGTAGTATTTCACCCGGAATATACAAATGCGGACTTTGTCGGCCAGATTGTTCCCCGTGTTGATGACGGTGTAGATTATCGTTTTAAGGCAGGGCCGTTTTCAAGGATTCTAAAACGGGCATATCAGAACATTGACAAACCATTTTACTTGATAATAGAAGAAATTAACCGTGGAAATGCTTCTGCAATTTTTGGAGATTTATTTCAGCTTCTTGACAGAGATGAAAGTGGTTACAGCAAGTATTCTGTAGAAAATCTTGATATCAATTCTTACATACGAAGTAAAGACAATTTGTATAATGATAAAGAGGTCCCTTCAACTGTAAAAGTGGGCGACACAGAATGGACGGAAATCACCGGCATCCGTCTTCCATCAAACCTGTCACTTTATGCCACAATGAACACAAGCGACCAGAACGTATTTGCTTTGGATAACGCATTTCAGCGTCGTTGGGACATGGAACTTGTAGAAAATAAGTTTTTAATCAGTAACGAATCATCAGAAGATGAAAAGGAAAAAGCAAAGAAACAGGCCTCTGCAATAATTGAATTACCGCAAGCTAATCTAGCTTACACATGGCAACAGTTTCAATCAATAATCAATTCTGTTATCAGCGAAAAATTAAACACAGGCCTTTCCAGTATGGAAGACAAACGTCTTGGCTGTTGGTTTGTAAAAGCCTGCGAATATGAATCAGAAAACAAAGAGAAAAAATTTGGAATCAGTAAAAAAATATTTGCTAACAAAGTTCTAAAATATTTGTGGGATGATGCATTTAAGTTCTGTCATCAAGAAATATTTTCAGCAGAAATTTTTAACTTTGAAAATTTACAGAACACATTTTACAAAAGTGGATTTGGGATTTTCTCTGAAGAAAGTGGAATTGTAAATAGCCTTAATTCTTTACAATCATCTGATACAACAACTCAAACTCCTGCAGAAGAAGCTTCTGGAAATTAGAAAATATATGACCGAATCGGTATCTGTAAAACGGCAAAAACAAAATTCTCTAAAAGACTTTTGTGTCTATTTTGACAATTCAAGACAAAATGATTTATCGGAAAATGAAGTTGATAAATTTGTCGGTCTTAAATATTCAGAAAATAAACTGCAAATTTACTTTCCTGTTGGTTATGCTCATTCAGATTCAGCAGATGAAAAACAGATTCGTAAAGAAATTTTAAATTTAATCAGTGTTCTTTCTTCTTTTGGAGAAAAATGCGAAATGTTAAAAGCGTCGGATTTGTTTTCAAAATCTTCTGATGTATTGTTTCCGATTCACGCATATCTTTTTATTATCAGCGATTTTTTGAATCATGGATATTTTACGCAAAAAGAAACCGTATATAAAAAAAGTTCTTCTGGAAAAATCAACTGGTCGCGTACAATAAAACAAGTGCGTCCTCAACTTGTAAATGAAAGCATTTTTTATTTTGATTTTATAACTCAGCATACAGATTATAACCAGAATGAACTGATTTCACAGATTCACAAATATTGTGTTTGGGAATGTTTTTCAAAAATCGGTTATTTGTTCAGTTCATTTATTCCTCAAAAGCCTGCAATAAAATTCAACAAAATTCTTTTTAATTCTGTAATAAAAATTCAGGCTGCAAAAACCTTTAATGAAAACAACTTGCTTCTTTTTAAAAATATGCTTGATGTTATAAATTATCTTGATTCTTCAAACGAAAACAAAAACTTTATATACGGAACACAAAACTTTCATCATATTTGGGAAGCTTTAGTCGATTCTGTTTATGGCGAAAAAGACAAAGAAAAATTTTATCCAAAAGTTTACTGGAAATTAAAAAATGGAAAATCTTATTCTCAGGACAAATTCAATTCACTTCGCCCGGACACAATTATGATTACAAATCGTGGAAAACCCGGCCAAAAAATATTTGTAATTGATTCAAAATATTATCGTTACGGGGCAACAAAAAATCCAAATCATCTTCCCGACAGTTCCAGTGTCGTAAAACAAATTGCCTATGCTCAGTATATTGAAAACCCAAATAATAAAATTCCAGATGATGTTCAAAAAAACTTAAATCCGCAAAAAATATACAACGCCTTCATTATGCCTTCAGATAATCAACTGCCGCAAAATATCGGGTATACTTCGGCAGATTACGTTTTTCCGCAGACAGATACAGAACCCGTTAGTTCCTATTCCAAAATCCACGGAATCCTGCTCGACATAAAGCAGTTGATGTTCCGGCATATTCCCCGCGACAAAGAGGCAATAATAACTTTGTCTAATCTGATTGAACAGGGGTGCTGATTTTCCATTCACCCCAGCGGAATTTCTTTTCCCTGTTTTTTCCATTCTCTGTATTCTGCTGTTGCTGTAAGAAGAACGTCGCCCGAAGAATTTAGTGCAGTTTCAAAAGAGTCCTGGATTACATTTATAATAAAACCAACAGAAACCATCTGCATTGAAGCTTCATTCGGAATTCCCAGTACAGAACATGCAAGTGGAATTAAAAGGAGGGATCCGCCCGCAACGCCTGAACTTCCGCATGCACCAAGTGTTCCTACAAGGCTTACAAGCATGGCTACAGGAAACGAAACTTCAATTCCCAAAGTACGCGCGCAGACCAAAGACATAATTGTAATTACAACAGCGGCTCCGTCCATGTTTATTGTAGCGCCCAGCGGAATTGAAACTGAATAAATATTTTTGTCCAGTCCAAGATCTTCACAAAGTTTCATATTGGCGGGAATATTTGCGGCAGAACTCCGTGTAAAAAATGCAGTAACTGCGCTTTCCCTGATGCATCTGAAAACAAGAGGGTATGGATTTTTTCTGAGTGCAAGTGCAACAATAAAAGGGTTAACTACAAGCGCAACAAAAAGCATTGTTCCGACGAGAAGAAGAATGAGTTTTCCGTAGTCGTAAAAAATAGAAAGTCCGTTTTGTGAAACTGCTTCAAAAACAAGTCCCAGTACACCAAAAGGCGCAAACTGAATAATAATTCTTACAATATCATTTACAGCATCTGCAAGTTCACGTATTGAATTTTTAAGTCCGTCGCCTGCACGTTTTTTTAGTGTAAGACCAAGCATGACTGACCAGAAAAGAATTCCGATAAAGTTACCGCCGGCAATTGCTTTGACAGGATTTTCAATTATAGAAAGCAGAAGATTCTTTATCACATCAAAAAGTCCTGAAGGCGAACTCAGTTGTGCAGTAGAAGCAGGAAGCTGTACAGTAAGAGGAAAAATAAAACTTGCGCATACGGCTACTGCAGATCCAAGAAAAGTTGTTCCAAGATAAAGTACAATTACAGTCCTGAATCTTGAACCAATATTTTCATTTGCGTTTATTAAGGAAGCACTTACAAGTATAAGAACAAGAACAGGAGCAATTCCTTTTAATGCGCCTGTAAAAATTGAACCAAGATATGCAACCGGTGTTAACTTCGGACAAAACAGTCCAAGAACAGTACCAATCAAAAGTCCTATAACAATTTTAACAATCAGTGAAGTTTTATTCCAGAATTTAATAAACATGTTCATAAAATTTATTCCCATAAAAATCAATGGAATTATTCTATCAGATAATTTCGTTGAGTGAAAGACACTCGATTCCCATGTTTTTCATGTCAAAAATATTTGCGCGTGCAACATCTTCGCTTTGTGCGCTGCAGCAGTCCGTTACAACAGTAACGTCGTAGTCATAACTCATTGCATCATTTGCCGTAGCTCGAATGCAGTTAGGGTACTGTGTTCCGCAAACATAAATTCTTTTTACATCAAGCCGCCTTAAAATCAAATCCAGGTTTGTTTCAAAAAAAGCAGAATTGCGTGTTTTCTTCAATATAATTTCATTTTCCAAAGGCTCAAGTTCTTTGACAATTTGTGCTCCGAAAGAATCAGCAACGCAATAGCCGTGTCCTGCGTTTTCAAAAAGCCGGCGTCTGGGTTTGTCTGCATTTATTCCGTCTTTATCATGCTCGCGTATTACATGAACAATTGTCCAGTTTTCTGCACGTGCGTGTTCCAGCAGTTTTTTAATTACGGGAATTGTAGCGGACGCTCCCTTAACGCAAAGAACTCCCTGTGGCAGAACAAAATCATTCTGCATGTCAATTATAAAAAGTGCCTTGTTCAATTCAAATGCCCCTTGTTGTTTTTTAGCTTTTAGATTGCACAAATTACAATTTTTTTTCAAGCATGGTTCCCTCATTAAGTATTAAATGTGAATTAAATTGTATTTTGGGTGAATTTCATTCTTGCAAAAGAATTCAAAAAGGACTAGTATTTGCGTTCTTGGAGTTTACCTTATGAATAACAAGTATTTCGGAACATCTTCTTTTTACAAACGTGCATTGTCCATTGCGCTTCCTGTAATGGCACAACTTCTTATTCAGAATTTTGTTTCCCTTATTGACAATTTTATGGTAGCCGGTTTGGGTGACATTAAAATGAGCGGTGTAAATGTTTCCGGTCAGATTAATTTTATTTTCATGATTCTTATAAACACAATCTGCATGTCAGGCGGAATTTTTATGAGTCAGTTTAAGGGAGCCGGCGATAAAGAAGGAATGCGCCAGTCCTTTAAATTCAAAATTTTTCTTACGGGAATTTTCGGCATTGCTTACATGTTCGTTTCGTTTATTGCACCTCGCAATCTTTTTAACCTCATGGTTACTGTAAACAAAGATGCGTCTGCGATTGTCGACCAGAGCGTAATTTATTCAAGGGCAGTTGCCGTTTCGTGGATCTTGATGTGCGTGTCTCAAAGCATCGGTTCTTCTTTGCGCGAGATAGAAAAAGTAAAACCGCCGCTTGTAATTTCTATTATTGCGACTGTCGTTAACACTGTATTCAATTATATTCTCATTTACGGAAACTTCGGCGCGCCCAGACTTGAAGTTGCAGGTGCTGCTTATGCTACAGTTATTGCCCGTTCCGTAGAACTTATTTTGTTTATTGTTTACGTCGCAGTTAAAAAGCCGGGTTTTGTTTTTGGAATATTTGATGCATTCAGAATCAACTGGAAACTTTTTGCAACTCTTGTAAGAAAATCGGCAATGATACTTTATTCCGAATTATTCTGGGCAATTTCAGAAACTGTCTCAAATGCACTTTACAATACACGCGGCGGCGCAGAAATTGTTTCGGGAATGGCAGCGGGTTTTGCAATTGCAAATCTTTTCTTTATCTGCTTCAGCGGAATTGTTACATCGTCTTCAGTAATTGTCGGTCAGGAACTTGGTGCCGGCCACATAGAAGAAAGCCGCAAATACAAAAACTGGATCCTTTCGGGCGCAACTGTCTTCGGATGTGCATTTGCTGTATTGGGTTGCTGCACAACGATTCTTATTCCGATTGTGTTCAAAAATCTTACTCCGGCAGCACAGGATACGGCAAAAGAACTTGTGATTGTGGCTGCCGCTTATCTTCCGCTTTGGGCCTTTATAAACGCGCAGTATTCTATTTCGCGTACAGGTGGTGACACGGTAATGGGCGTAATCTGCGACACTGTAGGAAACGCACTGTTTCTTGCCGGAATGTTCCTGCTTGCTTTCCTCACAAAACTTGGACCGGTTGCAATGTACGCGATTGTAAAAGTCAGCGATGTTCCGAAATCCGTTATCGCCTGGATCTGGCTTAAAAAAGAAAGATGGCTTGTAAATCTTACAAAGGCCGGCAGCACTGAACAAATACAGTCACAGTCCTAGAATCTGTATTGCAAACTTTCTTCCATTATGATAATTTAAGGCATGAAAGTTGCAATCTTTTTAGGTTCTAAATCAGATTCTGAAACCATGAAAAAGGCCGCCGATGTTCTTGCAGAATTCGGTGTTGACTATAAGGCCTACATTCTTTCCGCCCATCGCGCGGGAGACTTGCTTGTAAAAACAATCAGTAGAGTAGAAGAAGAAGGCTGTGAAGTAATCATAGCCGGTGCGGGGCTTAGTGCAGCTCTTCCCGGAGTGATTGCTTCAAGAACAGTTCTTCCTGTAATAGGCGTTCCGCTTGAATGCATTAATCCCGGAAAATCAAACGGTCTTGCAGGAATGGACGCTCTTCTTTCAATAGTGCAGATGCCGCCTCAGATTCCTGTTGCGACAGTTGGAATCGGTAATGCAAAAAATGCCGCTTATCTTGCACTTCAGATACTTGGAATAAAATATCCCGAAATTAAAGAAAAGCTTCTTGCTTTCCGCAAAAAGATGACCGCAGATGCAGAAGCAAACGGCGGCAGCGGTTTTGAATTCTAAAATGAGGAATAATATGCAAAAAGGATATGAACTGGTCGAAGAAGAAGAAGACAAACTTCGTGATGAATGCGGTGTAGTCGGTGTATTTTTAAATCCTGTCCAACCACAGTCACAGGAGGCCGGTTCTTCTGAACACGAATACGAAGCCTATTCTGCAGCAGACTTCAATGCAGCAACACAGGCCTATTACGCACTGTATTCGCTTCAGCACCGCGGTCAGGACAGTGCCGGAATCGCTGTAAGCAACGGAGAGTCCATTCAGATGCACAAGGCAATGGGAACAATCGCCGAAGTCTTTAAGCCCGAACATCTTATGGGACTTGCAGGACATATTGCGTGCGGTCACGTCCGTTATGCAACCGCCGGCAGTGCTTCTTTGGAAAACGCCCAGCCTATTCTTTTACAGTCAAGACTTGGAGGTGTTGCTGTAGCACACAACGGTCAGCTTGTAAATTACGAGCAGCTCCGTGAAATGCTCGAAGAAGCAGGCAGTACTTTTGCTTCTACAAGCGATACCGAAGTAATTGTAAAACTTATCGCAAAGTCATATAAAAAAGGTCTTGAGCGCGCCTTAACAGACACAATCCAGATGATAAAAGGATCGTTCGCACTTGTTGTAAGTACAGAAAAATGTCTTATTGGAGCGCGTGACCCCAACGGAATCCGCCCGCTTTGTCTTGGAAAAGTAGAAAACGGATGGATTTTGGCAAGTGAAAGCTGTGCAATAGATGCCGTTAACGGAACTTTCGTGCGCGACATTCAGCCCGGAGAAATCGTAATAATCAACGAAGACGGTGTTCTTTCCTTTGAATTTGGCGAGCGTACTGCAAAGCGTACATGCATTTTCGAGTACGTTTACTTTGCCCGCCCTGACAGCATCATAGACGGAATTCCTGTAACAGAAGCCCGCGAAAGAATGGGAGCCTGTCTTGCCCGTGAAAGCGGAGTTCCTGCAGACGTCGTAATCGGTGTTCCTGACAGCGGACTCGGTGCAGCCCAAGGGTATGCGCGTGAAGCCGGAATTCCCTATGCATCAGGTATCGTAAAGAACAAATATATCGGAAGAACATTTATTGCCCCCACCCAGAAAGAAAGGGAAAACATGGTGTTCGTAAAGCTGAATGCAGTCAAGTCTGTTGTAGACGGAAAGCGCGTTGTTGTCATTGATGATTCTATCGTCCGCGGAACAACCAGCCGCCGTCTTGTACAGATTCTTCGCCGCGCCGGTGCAAAGGAAGTTCACTTCAGAATTTCTTCACCGCCGGTAAAATTCCCGTGCTATTTTGGAATAAACACGCCTACAAGAAACGAACTTATTTCAAGCCAGCACAGCGAAGATGAAATATGCAAAGAAATCGGTGCAGATACACTTGCATTTATAAGCGCAGAAGGAATGATGGAAGCGTGCAGGGCATGCAATCCTGAACAGTACGGTTTTTGCAAGGGATGCTTTACCGGCGAATACCCGATGTCTGTTCCCGGAGAACTTAACGGCCGCCGTTTCAGTTAAGACAGTTACAAATAATTGCAATTAGTTCCGTTTGGAAAAATATATTTTAGTGGAGTATAATTTATGGCAGATGTAGTCGATTACAAGAAAGCAGGTGTTGATGTAAAAGAAGGCTATCGCGCAGTGGACAAGTACAGAAAGCAGTCCGAGCGTGCAAGAATTCCCGGCCAGCTTACAGACATCGGAGCTTTTAACGGAATGTTCGCTGTTCCAAAGGGACTCAAGAATCCTGTTATGGTAAGCGGAACCGACGGTGTAGGCACAAAACTCGACATTGCGTTCAAGCTTGGAAAATATGATACAGTCGGAATTGACTGCGTTGCCATGAGTGTAAACGACATTCTGTGCAGCGGCGTTAAGACAAGTTTCTTCCTGGACTACATTGCCTGCGGAAGTCTTGATTCAAAAATTGCCGGTGAGCTTGTTAAGGGTGTAACAGACGGTTGTGTAGATGCAGGCTGTGCACTTCTTGGCGGTGAAACTGCAGAAATGCCGGATTTCTACGATGAAGGAAAATACGACCTTGCCGGATTCGGAGTAGGAATCGGTGAAAAGAGCGAAATGATTACCGGAGCCAAAATAAAGGAAGGTGATGTTCTTATCGGTCTTTCATCAACAGGCCCCCACTCAAACGGATTTTCACTTATCCGCAAACTTGTTACAGATTTTAACGAACCGTTTGTCGTTGACGGTAAGCCTTCAAAGAAATCAATCGGAGAAGTTCTTCTTACACCTACACGCATTTATGTACGCCCGGTAATGGACGTTCTAAAGAAATATCGTTCTTCTGTACACGGAATGGTTCACGTAACAGGCGGAGGATTCTATGAAAATATTCCGCGCATGTATCCTCACGCAGCAGAAGGAAAGAAACAGCTTTGTTCCGTAATCAAAAAAGGCTCTTGGGAAGTTCCTGCAATTTTTGACGAACTTGTGCGCCGCGGTGCCGACCCAAAGAAAGTATACAGCACATTCAACATGGGAATCGGCTTTGTACTCGCAGTAAGCAAAAAAGATGCACCTGCAATCCTCAAGATGTTCAACAGCCATGCAAAGAAATTCGCCGTAAAGGGAATTCCTGACATGAAGGCTTACGAAATCGGATACGTCGGACACACAGACAAAGTAATCAAGGGTGAATTCAAAGGAAACAAAGAACTCACCAGGTTTGTAGACTGATATGTCGGTTATGAATATTGCCGTCCTTGTTAGCGGCGGCGGTACGAACCTTCAGGCTCTTATTGACTACGAAAAATCTGTGTCTGAATGTCCGTACCACATAGCAGTTGTAATTTCAAATACAAAAAGCGCTTATGCCCTTGAACGTGCTTCCCTTGCCGGAATTCCGTCTTTTGTAAAAAGCCCGTATTCTGTTATGGGAAAGGAAGTCGCAGAAAAAGCAGACCGTGATACAAAAAGAATTGCTGTTTCTGATGCAGTGCTTGAAGTATGCCGTGAGTATAAGGTAAATGCAATTGTTCTGGCCGGTTATCTTTCTGTTCTTGGCGGAACAATCATTGATGAGTATGCCGGCAAAATTGTAAACCTGCACCCGGCTCTTTTGCCAAAATTCGGCGGAGTCGGAATGTGGGGACACAATGTTCACGAAGCAGTTCTTGCAGCGCATGAAAAAGAAAGCGGCTGTACTGTTCACCTGGTTGATTCAGGCTGCGACACGGGAAAAATTCTTGTACAAAAGAAAGTTCCTGTTATGGAAGGAGACACTCCAGACTCGCTTTACGCAAGAATTGCACCACATGAACACGAAGCCATGATAGAAGGTGTCTGTCTTCTTGCAAAACTTCTTGGCTATTCACGCTGAACATAACTTGCTTTCGGCATAACAGTTATTTCTACGCGGCGGTTTCTTGCCCTTCCTTCAGGAGTCGAGTTGTCGGCAACGGGTTTGGTTCCGCCGTAACCTCTGTAAGTAAATATATCTTTATTGACACCCTGTTCAATCAGAATATCAATTATTGTCTGTGTTCTCTGTATACTGAGCGTTAACTGGCCGTTGGGTTTGTTTACGTCGGCAGTGTGTCCTTCTACCAGTATGCTGAATTCACCCGAGTCTGTTATCTTTTTGAGCGACTGGGCAATCTGGTGAATGCGCGGCTTTTCTTCGGGCAAAAGTTCTGGGGAGTCTGCAATAAAGCGCAGGTTTTGCATGCTTATCTGAATTCCCTTCGGTCCGTCATCAAGAATTACGTCAGGAACTTTGTTTTCATAGAAATATTTTTTGATGTTATTGTACGCAGTGTAGTATCTTCTGTTCTTTTCCGGGGCGCCAACTGCATGTACAAGAACGTCATCATCAAGAATAATTACGACTTTTCCGCTTTTGAGAAGTTCAAGATTCTGCGGCTCTGAAGTTATGGCAAGATAATCCCTCTTTGCAATGACCGGGTCGCATCTGTTTATTCCAAAAACTTTCTGCGCTTTTATCCACAAGGGATCGCTTCCGGCACGCCCGTTGTAGTCTTTAAGAAATTCGCTGGCTGAATAAAGAACAATTCCGCTTTGCTTTGCAGTCTGCGGCTCTACCATATTTCTTTCATAAACAATGTCCATGTTTTCGTTAAGAATTTTTGGAAAAAGACAGGGGAACACTTTGCTGTGCATGAATTCTCCGTGAACAGGAAGGGAACCGCGTGCATCTATTACAATACCGGTATATTTTCTTGTTGCAACTTCATCTATTGGAAGAGTCTGTGTATACGGAATTTTATGCTTTACCAGAACTGCGCCCACGTCATTCAGATTGATTGAATGTTTTGTCTTGAGAAGGTTTGTCGCGTCTGCAAAAAAAGCCGGTGTCTGCTTTCCGGTGTCTATCATTCTTGTGACTGTTTCGAGGGTAATTGTATTGTTGAGTATAAGGTCGCCCAAAGTATTGCGGTCATCTACATAAAGTGAAAGAAAAGGATCTTTTACGAGGGAAGACAGATTCTGCTTTATTTTGTTTATTGAAGAAGTTTTTCCGCTGGGCATGGGAATTCCGGCTTTTTCTACATCAAATGACACGTCAGAAGAAAATGTGCCTTTTGTCCAGTCTACAGAGCTGCTCGAAAACATAACGGCATCTTCTTCAGAAACCGCGGCGCGTTGTTCAATCTGTGCCTGACAGACTGATGAGAAAATGAACAACATAATAGAAAGAAAATGTATTTTTTTCATTGAAAACCCTGAATAAACAGAACAGCCTCGGTATAGTTTTTACAGGCCGCTTTTTCTTATTATCGGAAATTATATTTAATAAACTTGAGCCTTTTAAAATATCTGCTATAATATAGTAAAATCAAAAAAGTAGGTAAACCAACTTTCTTGATTTTACGGCGAGTTCCATGTCGCTATATTATTGCAACTTGGAGCATCGCAGTTTCAGAGTTGGCTCTAGAAATTGCAATTTTTATAGCCTTCCATAACAGTAAGTCGGAGTTTGAAAATAAAATTAAATTCACCTTTCAGGGAGCATTATGAATAATAATTCAGCAGCAAAAATTGCGCCTTCTAAAAAAGTACCGTCAAAAAAGGCAAAGTCCATTGTCAGAGTAATCCGTGTTGGTCTTATTCTTGGAATTACACTTTTTTCGGTAATTCTGTTCGTTTTGGTTTATTTAAGGCTAGAAACCGGCCTTAAGTCTTATTTTTCTGACGAACTTGTAACACAGTCCTATATTGTGTCAGACGAAATGAATACAATGAAGGGCGAACTCGAAAATACTGCAAGTTTTGTTAAGTTTGAATACGAAGCCTCGGGGGCATGGGAATCAGACGATGATGTTTACGCCTCAAAACTCTTTGAAAATGCCGTTTCAGCTTACAATCTTGAATGTATTACCCTTCTGGACAAAAATGGAGCCATAATTTTGTCTGAAGGATCTCATGCCGATTCCGGAAACGATTTGTATGAGTCTGGAGTACATGGAACAGTCTCTTCTGAACTTATTAAACTTGGAACAAATATTTATGCAGTAAGTGCAGTTCCTGTACGCAACCGCGGCGTTATTGTCGGTGCTATTGTAATTAAAAAGGCGGCAGCAGATTACGACCTGGTTGAATTTATAAGCGACTGTACAGGAAACGACGTGACTGTTTTTGACGGAGACCGCCGTGCCTATTCTTCAATAGAAGGAATGACAGACACTATTCTTGAAAACAACGCGCCTGTTCTTGCCGCAAAAGAGGGCGATTCAACTTTGATGACCACAAAAATAAACGGCCGCGGTTATCTGGGCTACTATTTTCCTGTAGAAGATTCTGAAGGCAACTTCCTTACAACAATGTTTATGGGAAAGCAGATTGATGTTGTATTTGATGTTTCCATTCACATTTTTGCACCTCTTATTCTTGTTGCATTTATCTGCGCAAGTTTAATGATTTTTGTATTTGTAATGCTTTTGGACAAGGTTGCATTCAATCCTCTGCGCAAAGTAGAGTCTGCAGTAAAAAATCTTTCGTCGGGAGAAGCCGACCTTACCTTTAGACTTCCTGTACGCGGAAACAACGAATTTTCACGCCTTTCTAACTATGTAAACAACTTTATTGAACTTCTGCAGGGAATTGTGCGCGAAATAAAGGCTGCTCAGGAATCCCTTACTGCAATCGGCGAAAACCTCAGTTCAAATTCCCAGGAGTCGGCAAGTGCAACAGCCCAGATTATGGCCAATATTGAAGGCGTAAGAAAGCAGTCAGAAAACCAGTCAAATGCCGTTACAAATACATCTGACGTTATTTCTTCAAGTGCAGTAGGACTCAAGCAACTTGCAGATCTTATAGGCCTTCAGTCCAACGACATCAACGAATCTTCTGCCGCAATCGAAGAAATGCTCGGCAACATTACGTCGGTTTCCAATTCTGTACAGAAAATGACAGACAGCTTCAAGGAACTTTCGTCTACTGTTATGACAGGAAAGACAAAACTGGTAGACGTTGACCACAAGGTTAATGAAATTTCAGAGGAGTCAAAGAGCCTTGTTCAGGCAAACGCCATTATTGCACAGATTGCTTCAGAAACAAACCTTCTTGCCATGAATGCTGCAATTGAAGCGGCCCATGCAGGTAAGGCAGGCGAAGGATTTTCTGTTGTTGCCAATGAAATACGAAAACTTGCAGAAAACTGTTCAAAGCAGTCAAAAAATATCCATGCGGAACTCAGCGGTATAACTTCTTCCATAAAGAACGTTGTTTCGCTTTCAAAGGATTCCCAGTCGGCTTTTGGTGCCATTGTCCAGAGCCTTGACTACACAGACGGCGTAATACGTGAAATAGGAAGTGCAATGGGCGAGCAGGAAAGTGCTTCACGCAATATTTTTGAATCTCTTGCAAAAATGCGTGACCAGGCCAGTGAAGTCGCTTCAAAGTCGGGTGAAATGAACAGCAATATTGTTAATGTTACGAACAATATTGTAAGTGTACAGCAGATTTCCATGACAATTCTAGGAAGTATGGACGAAATGGCAGCCGGAGCACAGCAGATCAGCACTGCAGCACAGAGTGTTTCGGACCTTGCAACAGAAACCCGTTCAAATATCAATTCTATTGAACAGAAGCTGGACCAGTTCAAGGTCTGATTCTTTTCTAAAAAAAGTTTTGTGTTCAATATAAAGGCGCTGGCACAATATTCTGTTTTGTCAGCGCCTTTTTAAGTCTTTGGCCGCTTTTTTTGCGCTTCCGTATGGCAGCCTGAGCCTGTATGTTTCTTTGGAAGGTGTGCATTCATGCAAAAGGGCAGGGTTCAGGAAGATAAGTGTTTCCAAATCTATTCCTGTTACGGCGGTTATTTCTGAAAGGCTGATTTTTCCTGTTATGCGAAGGTAAGAGTATTGTTCAGGGGCTTTTCCCTCTATCATTTTGTCTATCGCGCCAATGTCTATAAGGCCGTAATATTCTGCGTTTTCTATTATGTCTGCTACGGCCAGAAGTTTTGGAACATACATTGCGGTCTGGCTTCTTATGTCACCGTTTTCTGCAAGATTCCAGTAGGTTTTACCCGGATGTTCCTTTATTGTGCGTGATATTGCGCCGGCTCCCATGTTGTATGCCGCAAGTGCAAATGACCAGTC